>ERZ838827.34-NODE-34-length-203626-cov-10.830958_pt1 | contig 203626 bp, 198 predicted proteins | sample MGYA00519881_ERZ838827 | MGnify/ENA primary metagenome ERZ838827 (study PRJEB31850, sample SAMEA3708842) | human gut metagenome | biome: human gut; feature: human-associated habitat; material: faeces | place: China | collected 2014 ...
CCGACTACTCCATGGTGTTCCAGGATGTGGTGCTCTTTGACGATACCGTGATGGAGAACATCCGCCTGGGCAAGCGAGGAGCCACCGATCAGGAGGTGAGGGCCGCGGCGGAGGCCGCCAACTGTGGGGAGTTCATCCGCCGTCTGCCCCAGGGATACGACACCCCCATCGGAGAAAACGGGGCGAAGCTCTCCGGCGGGGAGCGGCAGCGCATCTCCATTGCCCGGGCGCTTTTGAAGAACGCCCCCATCGTCCTGCTGGACGAGGCCACCGCCAGCCTAGATGTAGAGAACGAGACCAAGGTGCAGGGGGCGCTCTCCCGCCTGCTGGCAGGCAAGACGGTGCTGGTCATCGCCCACCGGATGCGCACCGTGGCCGGGGCGGACCACATCGTGGTGCTGGAAAATGGCCGGGTGGCCGAGCAGGGCACGCCTGCGGAGCTGATGGAAAAAGTAGGACTCTACCGCCGTATGGTGGAGCTACAGAGCCACAGTGCCCAGTGGCAACTCAACGGGAACGAATAACATAGGACCCCGTAACAGAGACTAGGTAGTTTTCCTTTATCAGAAATTTGGCCGCTGATCTGTTACTGGTTTTTCGTTTGGAATTATGAAAGAATCAATCATAAAACATAAAAAGGTCTTACCGATTTGCAAAAATCGGTAAGACCTTTTGTTATTAATAAGCTATGCGTTGCACTTAAAGACCTGTGATGATCTGACTGAAATCCAAGAGGTGTGAATTGGGAAAGTATTATCAGATACGAAAAATTTTTTCTTAAAAGCACCGTTTTCCCGGCTAAAGCACTGCAAGAGCGGAGACAGAATGAAATCTCCTCATTCCCACTCGCCGAGTTAAATCCATTTCTAAACTTTTTTGTATAGGAGATTTAATTCGTCGTGGTTTTATTTGATGCAGATTATCCTTATCCTAAGGTCTATTCGGACTTTTGCTATCAAAAATCTATCCGGGCCATCCTATCAGGGGTTTTGCTTGAGGTGGATGATTGGGTGGCTTAATGGTATTGTAGCATAGTTTTTCTTAATCTTCAATTAAATCCGCAAAAAATCCATCTGTGTCAAAAATATGATCCAGTTCATCATTGCTCGTAGCATGTGATACTTTATCTCGAATGGCACTCTTGGACATATCGAGTCGTTTGAACCGCTTATTCTTAGCTGCATCCTCGCTCATGCGAATCAATTGAATCCTGCCAACGCCCGGATTCTGCCTTGCGTATTCTGCAAACCCTTTCGCTTTTCCAAGATTATCTTTGTAGGCAGGATTATGTGGTTCCAGAATATCAATTACATATCCGAGCACCTTATCAGTTCTCACAATAATGATGTCTGGATATGTAGGCTTTGTTTCACCGTCCATCTCATAAGGAATACACAAGGCCCATGAGCCTCTGGATGGGTTCCGAATCCAACAAACAAAATCCTTTCTCCCTTGTTCCTCCTCGAGGACACCCGATTCCCAAGGATTTAGCTTTAGCTTCGCTATCCCAGTATCTTCACTTACAAAAAGATGGTTCCTATATTCTTTTCCTCCACTTTCATGGGGAACTTGAATTGTTTCCGGCAAACGGAAATTGTGTTTGCTGACTACATCTCCATCTGATACGACTCGGTCGTATTGCCTCCGTATATCCTCTGAAGTGATGGTTGCGAAATACCTTCTATAATCATCATTCATGCGGTGGAAGCGAGCTTCGGCATATTGGTGTAATTTAATCATGCATTCGTCATCGGCAACAAATAGAATAACATCCACCTTAAATCCACTCGGATCAGCATCATCCATGTACTTGTTGCCATAAAACATACCAATGCCTTCATTCCCCAGCTTTACATCCGCAATTCGGAATTGACGGTCTATGTCAGTGTCTGTCGTAGTAAACAGATCGTGCACTGAGTAGTTGTCAACCGTTTCACCAAAGGCATCAAATATCTGCGTAGCTAATTTGAACTGTTTAACTTGCAGCACTAGGTCTTCATATTTTTTCTTAGCCTTCAAATCCTGTACATAAGTATGGATCATGTCAGCGATTTCAGATTGTACCTCACGGATAGCTTCTCGCCGCAGTCTAGACATAGTAAGCAGGTGCGCCATTTTATATAATGATTTCAAATAATTGTTAATCCGCAACGACCGTACATTGTACGACAACAGACCTGAATCATTTATGAACTTCATTACCGCTTCGCGGTCAAATAAATCTGCAGGAGCCTCGCTTGCGGAGGAAGTGTGACCTTCCATCGTAGCTGGCGTATTAGCACTCACAGAGGGACTATCAAAAGATGTCACATTACCAATATGCGTTTCAGAATTTGGCTGGTTTTCGGCACCTGATACTGGCTGCACCTGAGCGGATTTCTGCAGCTCTTGTTGTGGATTTTGAATAGCCGGCTCTACTCTCATCGTAGAATTGAGTCTATCGGAAGTTTCGGTGCTTACAGGATTGGCGTCTTGATTCAAATCATTTTGCGTCGGATTATGCAATAGTCCATCCAATGTCAGCTGTCCTGGACAAGGAGTTGATTTGCCCTTTTTTCCGGATTTAACCGTAAGAGTATCAAATTTTTTCCCCGCCGTAGACTCTCCAACAATATCTGCTGGGATTTCGCCACCTTCACTGTTTTGGAGCGCCTCTACAACATCCTTAACAGTATCCTCGTTAAAATAAGGTAGATAAAGATGAACGTCATTTAAGACATCATCTACCTCAATGTGCATCTGCATAGGTGTCCTTATCATGCGTCCAAGAAGCTGCGCGATATATGTTGCATCATTAGCGCGCTTAAAAGACATCATGGTTTCTGCGCGAGGACAGTCCCAACCGGTGGACAGGTTCTCTTTGAAAAATACAACACGAATGTTACGGTCGTCGGCAATACGAGACGGCTCCTCATAACGGACATCAAGGCCATTTACCTGAATATTGGCGGCTGTCTGGCCAAAAGTATGAACGACTTGGCCTGCCTCAAACTTAACTCCAGTTCGTTCCTCGATTTTACTAAGACAATCATCCAAGTCCGTGTCCGTCAGTTTTTTCCCGCTGCCGTTTAATACCTGTACAATCAGAATCGGGTTGACATAGGCATAATGCTGCTCATAGCAATACTGTGTCCAATGTTCCCATTTTTCTTTCCAGTCATCCGCTGCTGCTTGTAAGATTGCCATATCATTGTTAACGGTATCCTCTTCGGGATATGTAATAACGATTCTGTCCTTTAGAAGGCCAGATGCGCGTACTTCATCCGCCGTAACAACACATTTGTGAATCGTAGAAGCAGTTCCCTCTACCAACGCATTAAATCGCTGAGGCGTTGCAGACATACCAATTACTACCGGCATAGGCGGGATACCGTCCACACTGCTGCCTTTGATAAACTTTTGCATGATGGTAGTAGCCTTGCTGGCCTCTCTTCCCTGCATACCCCGATGTGCCTCGTCGATGACAAAGTAAAGTCTGTCACTTTTATCACGAACGGAATTTGCAATAGTCTGCCAGATAGTGTAGGTACGTCCATCACCATTTTTTGTTAGCTTCGATGTTGCAGAAAGCTTCTGTGTATTTAGGAAATAGATATGACCATCATCAAATACTTCTTGGTCAAAAGAGTCCTCGCTGATCGTAACGCACTGGCCAAGCCGAATTTTATCCGCTTTTGCATCAATTTTTTGCTTAGACTGCTCATTCAGCTGTGGAGAGTCAGATAACCATACAATAATGGAGCCGGGTTGTTCCACATAGTTTTCGTCACCAAAGAAAATACCCTCGATCAGAGACGCCATAATAATCGTCTTACCCGCACCAGTAGGTGCAGTAAAGGAAACCACTTGGGGTGCGCGAGTTCGATGATAACTGCCCATAGCTTCCGCTGTTTTCATACGAATATCAGCGAGGGCTCTCTTCTGAAAAGGAAATAATTCAACTCTCACCTTAATCACCTCCCTGTGTTAATACGGAAATTATCCAAGTAGTCACGGTAGAGCTGGTAACAGTCTTTCCCGTTATAATTACGGATCATTTCACGATAAGCCGGTTCAGAATCCGTCACAATGAATACTGTTTGAATTTCAGGATATAGTGCTATCTGCTCATCGAATTCTGGATAGTAGAGTTCATCAATTAGTATAGCCATCTTGTTGATTGGCAGAATCAGCATGTTGGGCAAGTCACCTTCATCTACCGTAGGACATTTACCGATGGCTCCGCCCTTCATCCACAGGACAGGGAGAAGTTCCTTGAACTGCCTACCTAGGGCAACGGATGTCTTGTCCAAAAAAACCAGCTTGAAGAAGGCAGCGTTTGCCTTGAAGCCATCGGACATGGGAATATCACAGCCAATATAGTTGCCTTTCAGAGAATTGTTGTTTATATCGTGACCTTCGATGCTACACACAGTTCGAGGCCATGTCACATGGCGGGCAATCCCTAATTTGTTCCATTCTTCGTCACCGGGCTTAATTCCTTGCTTAAGCAAAGCCTTAGACTCATCTGCAGACACTTCGTTATTTGTCACCATGATACAACGGCGATGTCCGTTGTCCTCTGCGTTTAAGAGATTGACTGCGTGAAGGGTGGTGCCGGAGCCTGCAAAAAAGTCAACAATAATGGCGTCCTTTTTCTCTTTGGTTATAAATCGTATAGCGTCATGGACAGCATAGAGCGATTTTGGGTATGTAAATTTCCGACCTGGCAACACATTCTTAATAAAGCTACTTCCATGTTCACTGGCTGAATGGGACACTGAATTCCAAATAGTAGCTGGTTTTTTTGTACCTAGAGAGTCTGCATATTCAAGTTCCAAATCACCTTCTGGATTTCTCCCCGTTACAATAATTTGGCCATTTTCAATTTTCTTAATCATGCCATCTTGGAGATAAGATACGGAACGTGTGCCATTTTTGTTGCGCTTTCCAAATCGAATATATCCTTTTTCCAAATAATTAAGGAAAGATGGCGGATATAGTCGCCACTGCAATTCTTGACCAGAACCACTGACCGGAAACATTGCTATAGTTCCTTCTGGGCAAATAACCGTTTTTCTATCCTGTTCAGGCTTAAGTGGTTCTCCTACAGAATGAAATTTTCCAGTGGTTTTTACATAACATACTAAAAAAACACTATCAAACACTTTCTATATCCCTGTGGTAACTACTCGCTCATATAATCCAGCATTTGCTGATTCAGTGTTTCCTTTACCACTCGCCACTCTGGGAAAAAAGTATCCATATACTTCTGGAATTGCTCGTTGTGATTTCGCTCCAGCAGGTGCACCAATTCATGGGTCACGACATAAGCGAGACACTCTGGAGTTTTCTTTGCAAGCTGGAGGTTAATCCAAATCCTTTTTCGGTCTATATTGCAGGTTCCCCATTTGGTACGCATGTTTTTGACCTTCCACTCAGATGCATGGACACCTACAACCTGTTCACATTTTTGAATCACTTCCACCAGCTTGCTTTTTAGCTGCTCCCGATACCAATCATTCAAAACACGCTCGCGCTGCTCCGGGGTGCTTTCAGGCCTCACTTGCAAAATCAGATGCCCGCCTGTAAGGGACACCTCATTCCTAACATTTGAGTATTGCACATCCAGACGATAACGACGCCCCCAGACATAGTAGCTCTCTCCGGTCACATACTGTCGCTTCGTTTGTCGTGCCTGTGCTGCGAAGTTTGCACGCTGCTTTTTAATCCAGGAAATTCTGGATACCGCAAACATTCGGATTGCGTCATCCCCAGCAGAGTGCGGTGCAGTAATTTGGACTTTCCCATCGGGCGGCAGAACGCGGATGTACATATTCTTGATGTTCTTTTTTGTAACGGCAATACTCATGTTGCCGATTTGCAGTTCATCCACTAAAATTCACTCTGCTCCTTTACCAATGCAAGCAACTGATCGGCTTCCTGGTCATCTTTTACGACAGCACGAATAGCCCGCCAGATTTTACGCTCTTTGATTTTGCTTCCCCGGAAATTGTCCTGTTTGCTAGACATGACAGCGTCATATATCTGATTGGCCACAACCGTATCCCCGTTGAGATGGTCATAAAAGGCTCGCTTGGCGGCACTCTCCCGGATTTCCGGAGGATATTCTGTGCCGCTTTCTGGTTTATGTACCTTCCTTGCCAGTTCCACAATTTGACGCAAATACTCCTCATAGTTGATCACGTCATTTTTGCGTTTTTCAATCAACTCACGAAGAAGTGCAGACATCTTCTCGTAGTATTTGGGGTTGCTTTGGGTTCTCTCAACAATTTCCTTGCCAATATTGTTTTCAATAGTCTCTGCAACCGCTTCCTGCTCTTTGGGTGTAGAGGCAGGCATATCCTTCAATGCGGAAATCCCGTTGTCTACCAACAGCTCGACCAGTGTTGCTCCTCCAAAGGAGGTCAACACACGACTTGGATCAGCCGACAAATAAGTATCGATTAAATGGCGCATGTCCGGATCATATTTCTTCAAATCCACATAGTCTCCGCTGGCCAAACGCACATCGTCACGCACCTTGATGTAGTAGGTAACTTCTCTCTCCAACGCCTTAATCTGTTCCACAGTATAGTGGTACTTTTCCTGTAATTCGCCCGATACCTCGCCAAAAGCGCGAAGAGCTGTCGCCGACAGATTATAAAGCTGTTCCCGCTTGGGCATATTCTCTTCCAATTCATCCAAGTCAAAGGCTTCAGTGTCGGCACCGCAGAAATAATGGTAGTAGTCCACCATATCTTTGGGTGGAGTCACAGACTCGCACAGTGCACGCAGAGCTTCCAGCGAATCCTCCAGCTGTTCCTTAGCCTTGTCCAAACGGTCTGTCAGCAGGCCGGAAACATCTTCCTTATCGTAGCAGTCAAATGCTTCGGAGGTATAGTCTGCAACCGCATTTTCCAAGGAGCGAAACAGGTCTTTGTAGTCAATAATATACCCAAATTCTTTATCTTCACCATCCAGGCGATTGACGCGGCAGATTGCTTGGAATAAGCCATGATCTCGCATAGACTTATCAATATACAGATAAGTGGCATGCGGAGCATCAAAGCCTGTCAGCAGCTTGTCCACCACGATCAACAGTTTCATCTGTTCCGGCTGCTTGATAAACTTTTCCTTGACCTCTTTTTCGAATGCCTTCGGGTCTTTTCCACCCAGCATTTTCATATAGATCTCGTACTGCTCCACAGCCTCAGTCTCGCCATCATCCCCTACCGTTTCGGTGCGAATATCGCCCACCGTCGGCTCGTAAGAAGTCACGATGGCGCACTTCCCCTTCAGCTCGGTCTCCTGGAACAATTCATAGAATTTGCACGCCTGATAGATACTGCCAGCCACCAGCATGGCATTGCCTCGGCCATCGTGCAGACGCGGCTTTGTCTCCATATCAAAAACAATATCCGCTACGATCTGTCCCAGCCGGGCCTTGGAGCTGAACATCTTTTGCAGATTACCCCAGCGCTGCTTCAGCTTAGCCTTTGCCACATTGGTTAGACCGCGCGTTTTCGCCTCAAACCAGGCGTCGATCCGATCCTGCTGGACAACATTCTGCTCCACCTCTCGGGCCTCATAACGCAGATCCAAAACCACTTTATCCCGCACCGCTTCATCAAACTTGTAGCGATGAATATAAGGGCCAAATACCTCCAGACTGGTCTCCTTATCCTTTTTCATCAACGGAGTACCGGTAAAGCCGATAAAAGTGGCCTTCGGCAAAATGGTCTCCATCGCTTTGTGGAGCTTGCCGGACTGGGTGCGGTGACATTCATCCACAAAGACATAGAAATCTCCTTTGGGAGAAAAGTTTTCCGGCAGCGAGCGTTTCAACTCCTCAATAAATCCAGTATAATCGGTCTCGCCGCTCTTGCTTCTGTTTTTCTTGCCAAACTTATGGATCAGGGAACACATCATGACAGGCGAGGTGTCGTTAATCTTCTGGATCAATTCACTTCCCCGGCGAATACGGACAATGCTCTCATTGACTCCGGCAAACACCTGCTCGATCTGCACATCCAGCTCGTCCCGGTCGGTGATAATCAGGATACGGCTGTCAGAAATATTCTCTTTGATCCACTTACTGAGCCACACCATGGTCAAGGATTTTCCAGAGCCTTGAGTGTGCCAGATGATGCCGCCTTCATGCCGCCGCACAAAATCCCGCGCTGCCATATTGCCAAAGAACTGATTAGGCCGACAGGTCTTTTTTCTTCCACTGTCAAATACGATAAAATTGTACAGCAGTTCTGCAAGCCGCTCTTTCCGGCACAGAGAAATCAGGTTTTTGTCCAGACGCAGGGGGTATTTTTCGATTTGAGCGCGTACCGCTACGGAAACCTCATCTTTGGCATTGGGATCTTCTTTCCAGGAAAGATAATACTTTTCTTGTGTGCCAGCAGTACCGTAACGCGCCCCCTCCGAATCATTGCCCGCCAGGACGAGCCCAATGGTGGCAAAGAACTGCATGATCATATCCGGGCGCTGGTTGGTCAGGTTCTGGCGGATGCCCTCTGACATGGAAACTGTGCTGCGCTTCAGCTCGATGACGGCAAAAGCGATGCCATTTATGTAAAGCACCAAATCAGGGCGTTTGTGCTTAATAGTGACTTCTTCGGCAATGTAAAAGTCATTTTCCAGCGGATGCTCCCAATCCACAAACTGGACGGTGGTTTTATGTTGGCCGACAGATTCGCTGACCTTGACCCCATAACGCAGCTTTTTATAGGTCTGCTCGTTCAGGTCGTAAAGGTTCACCGATTGATCTCCGGCAGCATTCTGCAACTCCTTCAAGGCACGACTGATGAGTACCGGCGAATAGCCCTTGCCAGTCAGGAATTTCGTCAACAGTTCGGTTTCAATATTGGAGTTTTTCCTCTCGGTAAAATCGCCCAGATATGTATATCCAAGTTCCTGGACAAATAAATTTATGACACGCTTCTGCGTGGCTTTTTCCCGTTGGCCGATACTCATGGCTCTCCTCCTCCACTTGAATATAATTCATCGAAACAAGCTGCATGCCGCGAAAAATCCGACTCGGCAATATTTTGAATAATTACTTGGCACCAATGCTGGTATTCAGAATTAAAAAACAGATTATTACGCATTTCCTTTGAGCATTTTGGTGCAAACATATCCTTCACGCAAAAGGCTAACGCCCAACTTTGGATTGGAACAGTAAACTTTATGTTTTGCGTTCCTATTTTTTGCAAGAATCGTGCTGATTGCGTTAATATCCATTCATTTTCAGGTGACCACTCTGTTTTTGTATCCCAGCATCGTACAATAGTATTTATTATCTTACAAAAGATGCTTGCGACATTATCGGCCAGTTGAATCAGTTCTTCCGCTTGACTATCTATAAACTTAACCGCCACATCGAGATGTTTAAGTTCTTCTCTTAACATTTTATCGATACCTGAAATATTATCATGAACAATATCAATTTTTCTGATATCACAGTTGTGTTCAATTTCAATCACTTCCAGCAACTCTGATAGAGCATTAAGATTGATAAGATTAGCAAATTTCTGATTCGAATAACTCCCAAACTTAAGAAAATCACTTACAAATATTTCTTCGAGTCCTTTGTTCTGAATCTCTGAAACAGCAAAAACCAATCCATTTCCAGCCGGTGGAATATGTTGATATGAATAGTTTTTTAAGTATTCAAACAGCTCATGCACGCTTGCCTTTGTAGTTCGTTTTGTTAGTTTGCAAAATGTTGCAAATAACTCATCTTTTTCTTGAGAAAGGTCACTCACCAGCGAGTAATATTCTACCGGGAACTGTTCTCTTGCTTGTTCTCCCAAAATGGCAAATAACAAAAGCGATGCCAGATAGAATTTTTTATCGTACAAACATATAGAAAAATGAATGTCGTCTATAATATTATCCAGAAAGTATTCTAAAGCATCGTTATTTTCTTTTGCAAATAGAGAGTTTCCTTTCAGTTCTTTCTCAGATGCAAATCGGCTCTTAAATGCTGCATATTTCTGACGAAGCAGCTGCTCACTTTGCAAATCATGAGCAACAACAGCTGCCAAACAAAAATGGCGCTGTGTTCCATAATTTAGTTTTTCATTCTTATCAATTATGCCACCAGTATTTCCCGCTTCATCTAGAAATAGACGCATTCAATATGTCACCTCCCGTAGGTATTAGCTTTCAAATAAATCTTGGCACTTTTTAATTGCTCGCTGAATCTCCGAATCGCGAAAATAGGCCTTTTTCAGTTTAGCTCTCCATTCTTTATTTGAGGAAATCAAATTCTTAATCGAGGCTACGGAAATTTCCTTGCCTTCCTGCTTTAAGTCACAGATTGCCATATCTACCGTTGCAAAAAGCTCCAGCTCATTGACACTTGTGTACTGGAACTGCGACACCAGCCAATCCACATCTCCCTGCTTTCCCCAGTCTTGCAAATAGGTCAACGCCTGTTGCATTTGCACACCTTTTTCAAAACGGCTGCCCTTTTCGTTTCTTTTGACCTGGATATACTTGTTTTTCTGAGCAATCGGCTCGCCGCCTTTATAGCGGACTTCATCAGCATAGGGACCAGCCGCTTTTTTATGGAAGGCGGAAATATCCGCTTGTTCCTTGCGGCGAACCAAATAGAGCAGCTTCTGAACTTTTTTGCGCCCCAGAGGATACTTCTCGGAATAGAAAGCATTCACAATTCCCGCAATCATGACTGCATCATCAAAATGCTGATTGTGTGCCGGTTGAGACTGCTTTTCCTGAAGAATCTGTGCCTTCGGCTGTTCTTTGCCATCTGCATCCACCAGCCGAATCCGTCCGGTAAGCAGCTCCTGCATCATGCCCTGCTTGATTTGCTGGTACTTTGCTAGTTTTTTTTCTAGCTGCTCAATTTCATTGTCCATATCAGAAAGCGTTTGAGCAATCAGTGTACGCTCTTTTAGATTGGGATATGGTATTGTAAACTCACGAATATCTTCAATTGTCACAGTAGCTTGTGCCCCACCTTTTGTAACGTTGCGTATTTGCTGCTGCCCAGATTCAGATAAAAAATAATAAAAAGCATAAATGGCATCTATTTCATGATAGAATTTAGCAATTCCAATCGCTCCACCACAAAATGCGACTTTGTCTCCGGGGAACAATCCAATATTTCCCACACTTGCACCTACGATAGAAAAAAGCAAACAAACCGTATCTAAAACTATTTTGTCAAATTCTTTGGCAATACCAGTGGGAATATAGTAATCTGTAGAAAAGTTAAACTTTCTCCCCTCAAAATTCTTGGTTTGAATCATTGGAAGTGCGTTAGACTGCGGATGTTCAATCAAATTTGGCTTAATTGTAGATGTATAGTCAAAACCTGTTTGCTTCGTAACTATACTGCAAAGTTCACCTACTTTTCTGGTTTCCCACTCCCCAGAAAAGCCCAGAAAGCGTTTTTGGCCGGTGAGCAGTTCCTGCATGGTTCCCTGCTTGATAGCTTTCTTTTTCTCAATCAGCTTTTGCAGGGAGGAAATCAGGCTATCTATATCGGAAAGGGCTTCGGCAATAGCAGTCTGTTCTTCTTTATTTTGGGGAATAGGGTATTCTAATTCCAAAAGTTTCTTTACTGATAAACCAGGCTGTGCCGAGGATTCCGAATATTGATTCAAGTTCATATCGTATAACACATAGGACATGAACTTAATATCTGTTTCCTTTTTAGGCGTTACTACAATAGCATGTTCAGACGCATAAAAGCGACCACTTACAAATGTTACATTTCCGCAGAGAGCTCCTTGCCGTCCTACTAGTGTATAACTTCCATCATGTGTAAAGGTAGTTGTATATCCTCGGAGCCCATTTCCACCAAAACAAGGAAACTTTCCTTCAGAAGTTATTCTTTCGGCTGTGATTGACTCGCCACTTTTCATAGAAATCACATCAGAAAGTTTTGTTAGCGGAAATATAGATTTCTTTTTCACCATGCAAATCCCATCCTTTCCAGATGAGATTTGACCTTTGCCTCGTAATGGTCTACTTCATCCTCACATTCCTTCAGGGTATACTCATACCGCTCTACCAGCTGGGTAACACGGGCAGAAAGGTGATGAGACACCGCCTCGTGAATGGCATCAATTCCACTGTAAATAGCGGCAAACCACTTTTCCTCCACCAGCAGATGGCGAATCTCTTCCAGCGTCAGCTGGGGGTACTTTTTCTCCAGTTTGGTGTCTAAGTCTGCTTCGGCCTGCTTAATTGCCTTTTTGTAATTGCTTTCGGCATCCATCAGGGACATATACTCTTTTAATACAGCCAATTCTTCCTTGGCTGCGGGATCTTTCTTGATTGCCTTGATCCGGGCACTGACAGTGGCTTTTTTCAGATCGTCCAGCTGAGCAAACAGTCTGTCCTCGCCGCCATTTTCTTCGGCTAGTTCTTCCAGCTTGGCGGACACCTCATTCAGTTGGCCCTGAAGGGTATCTAGCGCCTTGACATCCTCCTCAAAAAAGTGTGCGGCAATCAAAGCCTTGGGGAGCAGCTTACCCTCAAAGCCCTTGATCTTATCGGTCTTGACCTCGATGGTCTGGCCGTTTTCTTTTTTCTTCTTGGTCACGTATTCATAGGCAATTTCTCGCCCGGCCTCATAGCCGTCATAGCAGACCGCATACACATCGTCCTGCATGGTTTCCGCCCAGTACTCCATCAGCACTTCATAGACATCATATTTGTCGAGAAGAGCCACCTGGACAAAATCATCAAGGAGCTGCTCGGAAATTTTGGCAATCAGCTCTTTGGGGTGAATATCCCGGCTGAGTTCCATCAAATCGCGGGTAACCGTCTCCTTCCATTGGGCATAGGCATCATCCACCCGGTCCGCATGGCGGATAAACTCCGGGTGGGAGGTAATCGTGGAAACCACTTCTTCCTTGTCCACCGCCGGACGCAGATACCCCGGACGAAGCGACTGGAACAGGATTTCCTTCAAAGATGGATATACCACCCAATATTCCGCCATGCTGTCCACATCGGTTTCCGGAATGCCGCCGTTCAGGTGAGCATTGATGTCCTGTAAATCTTCCGGCTCGCTGCTATCAATATAGCGCGGGATATTCAGGTTGTACTCGTTGGTGACTTTGATCTCCTCGTTCGGAACAAACCGGGCATACTTGGGGTCCGATTCATCCATTGTAAGGAAAGTGGTCACGATCTTGTGAATATCCTGTTCCCGCAGGCGATTCTTGTTGCCATCCTTCACATAGCCTTTGCTGGCGTCAATCATGAAAATGCCGGTACGATCAGCAGCATCCTCTTTGTCCAGCACCAGGATACAGGCAGGAATTCCTGTGCCATAGAACAAGTTAGCAGGCAGACCAATAATGCCTTTAATATAACCCCGGTCAATGATCTTTTTGCGAATGTCAGCCTCGGCATTGCCACGGAATAGCACGCCATGGGGCAAAATGATCGCCGCCTTGCCGTTGGATTTCAAGGATTTCAGGACATGCAGCAGCCAAGCATAGTCACCGTTTTTCTCCGGCGGCACGCCCAACACAGTCTCGCTGTATCTCCCATAAGAATCAGGGATCGTAATGCCATCCATCCAGGATTTATCCGAGAAAGGTGGATTGACTACGATGTAGTTGAAGGTTTTCAGCAGTTCAGGGTTGTTCTCATCTTTATACTGGGGTGCAGACAAGGTGCTTTTATTGCCGACAATGACGCCAGCGCCCTTGTTGTGTAGGACCAGATTCATGCGGGCAAGACCAGCGGTGGAGTTATCCTTTTCCTGTCCATAGATGGAGATCTCGCAGGGGGCCTCATCCGCCGCACGAATCAGCAGCGAACCGGAACCGCAAGCAGGATCATAGACTGTCATGCTGGGATCGGTGGCTTTATCAATACCGATCACCTTTGCCATAATCCGAGAGACTTCGCCCGGCGTATAGAACTGGCCCTTGCTCTTGCCGGAATCCTGGGCAAATTTCCGCATCAAAAATTCGTAGGCGTCGCCCAAAATGTCATCCCCGCCAGCGCGGTTGTTGGTGAAGTCCAACTCCGGTTTCTGGAAAATTTCCACGAGACCAGAGAGCTTATCTACCGCTTCCTTGTCGGTGCCCAGTTCCTCGCTGTTGAAGTCGGCAATGTCGATAATGCCTTTCAAGTCGTTGGCTTCTGCCAGCTTGCCAATGATGATATTGATGCCTTCACCAATGTTTTTCTTATATTTCAAGGCAATAACATCGTCAAAGCTGCCGCCTTCTGGCACTTCAATGTCCCAGTTATCACTGCTCTTGAAGCGGTCGGACACATACTTCACAAACAGCAGTGTCAGAATATAATCCTTATAACGGGCCGGTTCCACACCGCCCCGCAGTTTATCACACGCAGCCCATATCTGGCTGTAAATTTCGCTCTTTTTGATTGCCATCGGTACCTCTCCGTTCTCTTTTTAATTTCCTGTCAGGTTCCCATTTACTCCTCTGGCGGAACGGGGATGTACACCATTTTCAGGGGGATCATTTTGCGGTATTTGACACTGAGCTGATCGTAATATTTCAAGACCAGATCCACAAGTTCTGTGCCGTTAATGCCGCGAATAATAGGGGTGTTATCCAGGTATTTCTGCGCATTTTTGGTATAGTTGGACAGTGTCACAAACAGGCCATAATCTCCTTCACGCATAGCACCTTTCAGAGACTGGATGGTAGTCTCTTTAATATCTCCATCTTGGCTTTTGACCTGGACAACAATGCGGGGCGGCAGTTCATCTTTATAGGCGGTAATGTCGATACCGCTGTCTCCACCATGCGGAGACAGGATCGTGCGATAGCCCATGGCCTGCAAAAGATTTGCGACAAACGGCTCTAGATCGTATCCTTTCAGATTTTTGCTCAGCTCTTTTAAGATAAAATCTCGGGTAGCCTCGATAATTTCATCCGCCGTTTGTGCCACTGTCTCATCGGTATCCGGCTCCAAAATATTGCCTTTGAAATCTTTATCCAGAGCCTTAAAATACTCATCCGCATAATTTTTCACCTGGAAAAAGCTCAGTGCCGAACCGACTTCATGCAGAGCCCCCTGGGAAAAGGCTGTGCGCGGCAGATGTTTGAGCCACTTTACTTTCCGGCGATTGGGATACAGTGCTGCGGTAGCCTCATAGAAATAGGCACTCTCCACGACCCCAATATTGATCTTACGGTCAATTTTGGACGGGAACACCACATAGTCTCCTTCCTGTACCTCATGAACGAATCGGTACAGCATTCCGGCACTTGTGGCAATCGAACCTTTTTTAGCGTCCGGATAGGCTGCGATATATTTTTCTTTGTAGGCATCACGGGATGTACTTATAGCCGACAAGTCGCCCATCTCTTCCCAGCCAATTGCAATTAGATTCTGATTCAAAAAAAGAGGATCGTCCATCGTATGGATTCCCCAAACTGTTTTGTTTGCTGCTGCCATCACAGCCACACTCCTATCCGATCTTTCACAGCTTTTCAGCCTGCTAGGGTCTTGTATCCAGAAAGTCGCCTTCAAACGTCAGACCACTTTGTCAAAATTCTTGCTTATTTTTCTTCTGGAACAAACTCCAGAATATCGTCCACGCCGCACTCCATCACGCGGCAAATCTTCTCGATGCTTTCGATAGAAACATACTCGTTGCGCTTTAGGCGGGTGATAATATTGGCACTAAAACCGGCCTTCTCTTTTAGCTGTGCATTGCTTATCTTTTTATCAATCATCAGATGAAATAAGCGGTCATAACAAATCGCCATTTTAGTCCCTCCAAAGCAAGAAATGCTTGGATTTATTTTATCACACTTTCGTGAAAAACTCAACTTCATGTCGAATCATTATGCTTTATCACTGTTATGAAAAGAGAGCCTTTCTTTACTCGCCTTTTTGCATACTCCACCAGCTCCCGTGCATTACTGGCAGGGTGCCACGCATAGGCGATGAGGTAGTCTACATGATCCACAACATAGCGGTTTGCTCTCACGATTGCGATCTTGCGCGGAACGCTCTCCATCCCTGGCGGATAGAATGTTCCATCAAATCCATCGGGTGTTGGGATGGGCCGCTCTGCTGGATGATATGGCAACAGCAAGGTGAGCTTCACTTCTGGGTAGAAACACTTTACTTCTTTGACTGCTGACGCTGCAAGACGGTCAAATCCTCCGTAGTGACCAACGATAAATTCTGTAACGCCATATTCAACAATGTGCTGCTCAACAGCCGCATACAATGCCGGATAAATTTCTTCTGATGACTCTCTATGCCCGATAAAGAAACAGCTTTTTTCTCTCAAAGTTTTCCCTCCTTTATAGTTGTGTTTGTCGTTAAAATTATACGATATAAATGATTAAATCACAACGATTTATCAAAGTATAATTTGCGAAGAACACAAGCAAAGGAGTGATGCAGGTGAAGGATATTCTCTCGGTTATAACCGCGTATCGGGAGGAACGGGGCTGGACAGAGTATCAGCTTGCAGAACGCTCCGGTTTACCACAATCCACGATCTCCTCATGGTATCGTAAGAACATGGTTCCGACCATTCCATCCCTGGAGAAAATCTGTACAGCCTTTGGCATTACGCTGTCTCAACTGTTTGCCGAAGAAGATGCACCTGTTTCCTTGACTGAGGCTCAGAAAAAGCTTCTGGAACGCTGGTCAAGGCTAAGTGAAGAACAGCAGGCCGTTGTATTTGCTTTGATTGATAAGATGTAAAAAATCCGTCAGAGGCACATCTTGAAGTTGTTGCTTCTGGCGGATTTTTTGTGTCAGCCTAACGGGTGTTTCTCCGTCACAGCCTTTAGATATAGTTCTGGCTCACCATTCAAAATCAGTTCGGCATAGGCCAGCGGATCATTGTAGATCAGCCAGTCCAATTCTGACCGCTGGTACATACTGTTCGCTACCTCGTTCTCCACGGCGGTGCAGTCGATGGACAACAGGGTTCCATCTTCCATGCACAGCTCCACGCAAGCAGTGTCCGGGTTGAACTCACAGGACAAAATCTTTCTCATACTCGTTACCTCCCAATACTTGAATTTCAGTTGATTTTCCACAGCGGCACAAGGGCCGTTTCGGTTGTTTTAGATACAGGCAAGCAATGCGTGTGGATAGCCACACACAAATCCGGCAAGCAATGCGTGTGTTAATACACACTCACATTTCCTGCCGTCTGCTTGTTGAGGGCAGTGCCCCCAAGCCCCTTCTGAACACAGAATTTCATTCTGTGGCTGCGCGTTCTTCGAACGCTTTTTGCCCCTGTATCCGGTGCACTGTTTGGGGCATAGAGTGTCGTGAATCGCGACATCCTATGGTACTTTTTAGGGTGCCCTAAAACGGGGCCTCTCCTTGAAGATGAGGTGGCAAAATACCACCCCATCTTTTCCTTTCCGCGACGGTTGCGACGGTCGCAACGGTGCTGGGAGTACCCCTCAAAACACCGTCGCGACCGTTGCGAGCGTCGCGCTTTACTCGATTACTTCAAACGCGGGTGCTTCCACCACCATGTAGGTCAGCCGGATACGCCGTCCAGCGTGTTTTGTTTTGTTCTCATACTTTACATGATGTTCTTCCAGCAAGCGGCTGGCATTCACATTCAGATGCTTGGTGAGCCGGTTCACCGCCATATCCGTTTGAATCGCCTGGGCCAGCTCAGTGGGACTGCCTTCCCATTCTCGGTTATCAACAGATACGATCTTCGACACAGCTTCCAGTACCGGGTCCGGAGGCTGCTTCCAAAGCTCATTCTCTGCATGGTCGAGATCCCATACCAGGCTTTCCTGGTCCTTGCTCAGATACAGTCGTTGATCCGGCTGGTCTCTGCCTACCACTTCCAGAGTGGCCTTGCTATCTGTCCGCTTTTCCTTCTGCATGAGGAGCGCACCATCCGCACAGCCCAGCAAGCCGGTAGTGCCGGAAATCATTTCAAAGCTGTCTCCCGCAGGCTGCTTTCTGGTGTGGTGGACGGTCAGGACGCAGACGCCATATCGGTCAGCAAATTGCTTCAGCTTGCCGATCACCTCATAGTCGCTGGAGTAGCTGTAACTGTCGCTCACCGCCTCCCGAACTTTTTGCAGGGTATCCACGATAATCAGATTGGTATCACTGTGTTCCCGGAGAAACTTTTCCAGCTGTTCATCCAGGCCACCGCCGATCATCTTAGCGTTGGTGGCGAAGTGGAGAGAGCTTGTCCCCTCCACGCCAAACATACGGAACATCCGGCGCTGTAAGCGGCTCTCATCATCTTCCAGAGCAAGATAAAGGACGGTTCCCTGGTGGACTTTGTAGCCCCACAAATCCTGCCCGGTACTGACATGGTGGGCGATTTGCGCCACCAAGAAGGACTTGCCGATTTTCGGCGCTCCAGCAAGGATGTACGCTCCTGTATAGAGCAGGTTCTCAATCACCGCAGGCTTGCCCTCGAACACATTGTCCATCAGCTCGTCCAGGGTCACAGTATAGAGGTAGGCCGGATCATTCATACGGCACATCTTCCGGTAAAGTTCCTCCAAATCTCTTTCGGGGGAATTGCTTTTTTCCTCCGGGTCTGGTATAGTGAACTTGGAATTTGTAGAGATTGACTGCCCATCATCTGCGCCAACAGATGAGCCATGGGCGGTCATTTTCTTTTTCTCATCGGTCATAGGCAAAATCCTCCTGCATCCCGTTCATAATGGTGGCGACCATCTGGATGGTATCCAGTAGCTCGTCGCTCACGCCCTGTCTGGCCTCGATCCGGCGCAGCTCATCCAGCACAGCGGCCAGCTGGTCCCGCAGCGCTTTATAGACCCTGGGGTTGCCCTGGACCACCACATCCCGGCAAAGCAGCCGCCGGATGATATAATCCTGCTTGGTCAGGCCGGTGAGCTTCACTGCCGTTTCGATCTGAGCATCCTCCTCCGGAGAGACCCGAAAAGCCACGGTCTTGTTCCTCCAACGGTTGTGCTTGTCCAAATTCTTTGCTGACATTTTAATTGCCCCTTTCCATGTTCAATTTATCCGCCATTTCCGCCTGCTTTGACGGAAACAGGTGCGCGTAGTTGTAAGTAATATCGATGCTCTCGTGGCCTACTCGGTCCGCGATGGCGGTGGCTGAGAATCCCATATCGATCAAAAGTGAAACCGCACTGTGACGAATATCATGGATTCTGATACGCGGCACCCCAGCTTCCTTGGCTCCCCGGTCCATCTCCCGGTGGAGATAGCTCTTGGTAACAGTGAACATTCTGTCGTCTGGCCCGATTCCGTAGAGCATCTTGATGTAATCCTGGATTTCTTCGGCCAGAAACTGCGGCATGGTAATGACCCGATTGCTCTTTTCCGTCTTTGGGGTAGTAATCAGGTCCTGGCCGTTCAGCCGCTGATAGGATTTGTTGATGGTAACGGTACACTTCTCGAAGTCAAAGTCCGCCGGGGTCAGAGCCAGCAGCTCCCCTTCTCGGATACCGCACCAGTAGAGCATCTCAAAGGCGTAGAAGGAGAGCGGCTTGTCCATCATCGCCTCGGCAAATTTCAGGTACTGCTCCTTGGTCCAGAACATCATCTCCCGGTTTTTCTTCTTGCCCATGCTGCCCGCCTTCTTGCAGGGATTCTCCCGGAGGTTGTAGTACCGAACCGCGTGTTTGAAGATGGCACTGAGCTGATTGTGGACCGTTTTCAGGTACACCGGCGAGTAGGGCTTGCCGTTCTCGTCCTTATGGTTCAGCATCTCGTTCTGCCAGGTAATGATCTGCTGGGCGGTGATGTTACACATTTTCAGCCTGCCGAAGTAGGGCAGCAGCTTAGTACGGATGATGTGGTCCTTGGTAGCCCAGGTGTTCTCCTTGAGCCGGGTTTTCATATCCGCCGTGTAGAGGTCCACGAAACTCTTGAAGGTCATGCCCAGATCAGCGCTGGTCTTGTTGAGCTGTTCCCGCTCCCAGGCCTGCGCCTCTCGCTTGGTCTTGAAGCCCCACTTTTGGGTCTGCTTGCGCTCGCCATTCCAGTCAGTGTACCGGTAGACTGCCCGCCAGGTGTTTGTCTTTTCTTCCTTATAGACTGCCATGATTAGCCCTCCTTTCCCGTCTTGCCATAGCAAAACTTCTCCATGAAAAAGTTCCGATTGACCCGCCCGGAGATGGTCAGATAGCCCTTCTCACGGAGTTCGGCGTTGAGCTTGTGGATCACCTTGTAGGCGTGGGACTTGGAGATGCCCAGCTCCTGGGCCACTTCCTCCACGCGCATAAAGTTTTGTGCCTGCATTGAAAATACCTTCCTTTCTTCGTTGATGGCTGCTGCGGATGGATATTGTGTTCCATAAATGCCTCCTCACTTTCGTCCGCCACTTTTTTCCCGGATGTATAACCAAAGATTGCGGCAGTTCTTTTTTGTTTATTGATTCTAAGCTATTATGCTTAGTCTATTGCCATTATATTAAGCAAAATAGCTTGTGTCAATTGGAGTGCGCAAAATAAATTAAATAAAATTGTTTAGGATCCTCTTGACTTTACTAAGCATTTCTGCTACGCTTTTCCTAAGGACAAGCAACGATTGGAGTTGACGATATGGCGATTGGCGAACGGATTCACTTTTTCCGTCTCCTGCGGGGGATGACGCAGAAATATCTCGGTATGGCGCTGGGCTTCCCGGAGAAGTCCGCTGATGTGCGCCTGGCGCAGTATGAAACAGGATCAAGAACCCCAAAGGCAGACCTGACTGCTGCCCTGGCCCAGGTACTGGATGTCTCGCCCCATGCGCTCTCCGTTCCGGACATAGACTCCTATGTGGGGCTGATGCACACCCTGTTTACCCTGGAGGACAACTACGGGCTCAAGGTCAGCGAGATAGACGGGGAAGTCTGCTTGAAGGTCGATGTTCGGAAGAACAAGGATGCTGCCCAGTTGCACGAAATGCTCTGTTCTTGGCAGCAGGCCGCTGCTATGCTGGAGGCTGGAGAGATATCCAAGGAAGATTACGACAAGTGGCGCTACCACTACCCGGAGTTTGACAAGACCCAGAACTATGTGAAGGTGCCGCCCCAAGATTTCGTTTGACCCTCCCACTTGTAGGACACGGGAGAGGCCGTTTGTTGCACAAGACAATAATAAAAAGAAAAAGAGAGCTAACTGACTAATCAAAATCAGTTAGCTCTCTTTTTATGAATAATGAAAAAATGTTGCCAAATCGTTGCCACGAAGGGCTTTAGCCCCTCAAAAACCCAGTAATATTAGGCTTTTTCAGACCTCTGAAATCATTCCCACTCGATTGACGGGGGCTGTTTCGCCTTATTTTTCGCGGTATTTCGGTCTATCTACCTGTCCTGCGTTGCGGTGTTTCTCCATAGTCTCCACCGCTTTCAGGTGGCGTAATGCCAAAATAATTCCACGCGCAGATTATACCACGGTCAGGTAGGACAGCGCAACCCAGGACGTGATTTCCTTGAGAAGCGCCTCCTGGACGCCCTTGTGGGTGGCGATCTGCTTCACGGTGTACCGGCGGTTCTTGCCGCTCACGTAGTCCGGGACCTTGGCCCCTCTGGAGGTGGCGAGGCCGCCGTAGACGGCTCCAGCCTGGATGGTGACGGTGCTGCCCACCGTCACGGCTTTGGACGCCGTAGAGCTGCTGGTGCCGGTCTTGGTGGCGTAGTCCAGAGAAATCCACCCGGCTCCGCTCTTGAGCTTGCCCCACTTGGAAGCGCCGGTGCCGCCGGCCTCCGCAACGATGGTGTAGATGCCGGGCTTGATAGCGCCCTTGCTGCCGTAGTTGGTGCCGGGGCCGGAACGGATATTGAGGTCCGTCGCTGTCACTTTCACCGTGTAGTTTACGGCGGTCTGGGCGCCGCCAGAAGCGCCGGGGGCCGGGGCGGTGGAGCCGGAGCCGCCGCTCAGCCGCTTAGTGACCTCGGCGGCAATCTCGCCATGCAGGTTGTAGAGGTAATCGCCAGGGCAAGCCTTGTTCGCAAACCAGCGATGAACCGTCATCACCATTTCCCCGGCCTTGGGGGTATAGGCAAGGGTCTTCGCCTTGTCCCCGAACCAGAGCAGCTTCTTGGCCCCGTTCCGGCGGCAAATGTCCGTCACCAGGTCCAGCAGAGCGGCATAGGCCGCCGACGTGACCTTGTAGGGGTCCTTGGTCTCGCTGGCCGTCTCAATGGTGACGGCGCGGTGGTCGTTGGCCCCGCTGGAGGTACACCAGCTCCGGTCCTTTTCCTCCACGCACAGTCCGATGGAGCCGTCATGCCCCACGACGTAGTTGCAGGAAGCTCCGTTGTTCGGGTCGTACTTGGTAAAGGTTCCGGCGTTGCAACCGCTCTTCGCCGTCACTTGGCCGACGAAACAATGGATGCTGATGGTGTCGATTTTATGATTGCGGGGGCTTGTCCGGTTGGGGCTGATTTTCGTATAGGTTACAAGGGAGCTGTTACTCATGGTCGGTTTCCTCCTTGTCCTCCGTGACTTCGGTAGTGGTCTCAATGGCGATGCCCTCCAGGGGGATGATGCCCTGGGTCAGCTCATAGACGGCGGCCTCGATGAGCGCGTCAAGCTCATTCTCATTCACAGTGACACCGCGCTCTTTCAGCCAGGCAATAACGTACTGCTTCTTCTCTTCTCCGCGCCCGCTGCCCTTGAAAATCTGCTCAGCAGCGGAGACGGCGATTTTGACCCAGGCGTTGATTTCCGCCTGCTGGGATGCCGTGGTCTTGGACTTGATGAACGGGATGAGCACACAGGTAACGATGACGCCGATCAGGGCGGCCACAGCTTCGATGATAGGGGTGATGTCGTACATGGTAAATCCTCCTTATTTTTATCCGAGGGTGGGTCCGCTGGTGTCGGACCCGCCCTCCGTGTTGTTAGTCTGGAATGGGTTTCCGTCAGCGTCCAGCCCGTGGCGGTTTCGGCTGACTTTTTCGGTGGTGGATGCCGCCGCATAGCTCACCAGATAGCCGATGCAGGCGGTAAAGATGGTGGTGGTAACATCGCTCGCGGTCTGCTTGTCCAGGTAGGCGAGGACGTAGGAAGCTACGGCGGTGGCCGTGGCAATAAGGACGGCCCACGCAGCGAGCTTCTTTTTGAACTCCCACGGGCGGCGCGTCTTGGCGCGTTTCCTCTCATACTTACCAGCCATAGCGTCCCCCTCAGTCCATCAGGGAGGAAACGCCTTGCCGGGTGAGGAAGTCCTTTTGCTTGTGTTTGATGTCGGCGGCGTAGTCCAGGGCGTCGTGCATATCCCCGTTGCAGTGGGCGTCAGGGATGCGCTGGACGGCCCTTGCAGTCGCTTCCCCCAGGGCAATAGCGGCATTGGTCCCCTGGACAATCAGGACGAAGAGGTCCTTTTGGCCCTGTTCCTGGGCCGCCTGTTCCTTTTCCCGCTTGTCGATGCGGCGCTCCAGCCGCCAGATGATAAGGCCCATGATCGCGCTCGGAATACCCATAGCCGCGACAAAGGCAAGCGCCATCTGGCCCAGGCTGACGTTTACTTCCATTGGTCTCACCCCTTTACTCCGTCACGACCTTGTAGTAGTCGTCCAGGAGCGCCGGGGGCGCCCAACCATCCTGCTTGGTGAAGACGCGCAGGACCTCATACTCCGTGCCGTCGTGGGTGAAATGGTCGCCTACCTGGAACGTGTGATTGGCCTCCAGTTCATCCCAATCCGGGACATCCCCCGGCTCCGGCCCCGGTTCGGGTTCCGGCTCTACCTCTTCGTAGAGCTTGTACTCAGAGGGGACCAGGTGGGGGTAGTGCGGCTCATAGAGCGTGACGCCCGCCTCCTTGATGGGGGTGTAGAGCTGCTGGTCCACGGGGTCCCGGCGTACCGCACCATAGGGGACGTGCTCGCCCCAAATGAACTCCAGGTACTCTCCAGGTTCCTCCGGCTCGCTGCGGAGCGGACGGAACAACGTCCGTCCGCCCTCGCTACCAGGCGCCCAATTCGCCTGCGCCTGGTGCTGCGTGGTGCAGATGTAAAGTTCGCCGTCCGGCCCCACGATAGGTTCATCCTTGAAAATGGTCCCCATGGTGGCGCTCCAGATACGGGCCCCATCTGCCGCCGCGATGGATTTTAGATCGGCGTCGGTGTAGTCTCCGCTCTCGACCTGTCCGGCGCGGATGAGGTTCGCCCGCGCCCGGTTCACATGAAGTTCCGGGAGGCCGGGGCCGCCCATCTCCACCAGAGCGTCATGGGTGGCAAGGATGGCCGCCCACAGCTCATAGGTGTCCACGCTCTTTTCCTGCTTCTGGTAGGCGCGGGCTTCGTCAAGACTTCTCATAGTCATTCCCCCTTAGATGTAGCTTGCGGACAGAGAGTAGCAGGCGATGCTTTCATACCCTCCGGCCTTGGTGATCTGGACGCGGACGCCCACAGCAAAGCTATCCGCAGTCTTCGCGGAATTGCTGAAAATGTGCTTGAGGCCGAGCTGGGCAGTCTCCCAGGTCGGCTCTTCGTCGTTGTAGTTGTTGCAGACCTGGATTGTCACGCCGTCCTCATGGGCGTTGTACCGCATGGAGACAAGGATTTTCTGCGCGGCGGCGCTGGTGTCATCCACTTTCCAGTCAAAGTCGATGATGGAGACGGACCGGGTAAAGGTGATGGTACGGGTGACGCTGTTCCCGGCGCTGTCCGAGACCTTGATAGTCATGGTGTGCGGTCCGGTGAGGGCGGCGAACTGTGCCGCCGTGAGCGCAAAGGTGTACTGATGGTTCCGCTCTGCCGGGGTGATAGTTTTAAGGGCCACACCGTCCAGGCTCTCTACGATGGTGAGCGTGTCTCCGGCGTCCCCGTCGTTGACCGTGTACTGGAACGAGGGCGGCGTAGTCACCACGCCGAGCTGCTGATCGCTGCCGCTCACCGTCGGGTCTACGTTGTGGGTGACGGTCCGGGTAGGGCTGGTGGTGTATGCGCTATAAGCGTTCTTGCTGTCCTTGGCGCGGACCCGGTATGCTACCGTGTTCATCGCCGTGGTGATCGTGTCGCTGAACTGCGTCGCGGCTCCGTCATAGATTTTGGACCACCCACCGTTGTTGTACTTCCGCTCCAGCTCATAGCTCACGGCGTCGGTGTCCGGGTCCACCGACGCCGCCCAAGAGACGGTGAGACCTTTACCGCTCCGCACGTCCTCTGGCACGGTGATGGACGGGGGCGTGGTGGGGGCATTATTCCAGATGATGGTGTAGTACCCCTCGCTGTCCGGTGCATCAGATACCAAGATGTCAGATGACAGATTCAAAGCCGGGCGCACACCCCTGTCGCCGCTGTATGCGTCGCCGCTGTTGAGGCTCCCGCCCGAGTCCACGCAGCGCACGCTGTTCGCGTTCGACGAATACGGGGAGCGGAGCCACCACCACCAATTCTGCGACGCGCTCAAGTCACCGGCGGTGTACTCGCTGTTGCTCACGGCCTGGGCGGTAGGCTTGCACAGGCGGCTTGCGCTGTCGCTGAACATAGCCAGCTTCGTGCCCTCTGCGACGCCGTTCTCCGAGCCGAGGCCGACCTCTGCCATGGAAAGCAAGAAAATCTTGTCCTGGACAGTCTCGGACCCGCCGCCGTCCGTGCCGGGCTTTGCGACGGTCAGGGTGGTGGTGAGCAGGGCGGCCAGCATCTCCGCGCCGAAGCCGGTCAGGAAGCCGGATTGTGCGTCGTACTCGTTGTAGCCGCTCCAGACGTAAGAATTGGACGGGGGACGGTCATAGCTGTGCTGGGCCTGATACCAGCCGGTCCCGCTCTTATTGAGCCACTGGCGGATGTTAGCCAGGGAATAGCGGTTGTTGCCGTATCTCTCCCGGTCCAAGTTGCCGTCGCTCTCCATGGCGTCGAAGCAGCAGATTTTGATAATGTTCTCAGCAACAAGGGTTGTGCTATTGGCGGGGTAGCCGGAATGGCTTTTGTCACCGATGACCCAGCCGATGGGGACGCCGTAATACTTAGTCTTTGTGTCCCGCACTTTCGCCTTTACGGGTAGGGCGCTGATTTTCTGCGGCATGGTTTGACTTTACACTCCTTTCAAAGATGGAGGCGCAAACCGCGTCGTACTTGGTGATGAGTTCCCGGCATTGGCCGTGGGAAGCATGAGACCTCCAGCTCTGGTAGCTCTCTTCAATCTGCTTCCGGGTCATAGCGCCGTTTTCATACATCACCGCGTATTTCCGCAGCTTGCGCCTCATACGGTCTTTGCTGGAACGCCTAACTTTCCGTATTACCTTTCCGGTGTCGGTCAGGTATGTGTGGAAGCCCAAAAAGTCCAGGCCGTTCCGCAAGGGGAAGATCTGTGTCTTCTGGTTTAGCTCAAGGCCCCTTGGGGTCAAGAGCTGCTCGACTTTCCTCCACGCTTCACGAAGCGCCTCCTTACTCTCGCAGATGATATAAAAATCATCCATGTAGCGGCCATAGTACCGCATTCGGAGGACTTCTTTGACGTAGTGGTCGAGTTCATTCAGATACAATAGGGCGTACACCTGGGACGATTGATTGCCTATGGGGATGCCGACATTATCAGGGGTGCTATCTATGATAGCGTCGGACAAGGCCCGGCTCCGTGGGTCCGTGAGCAGCTTATTGACATCTCGCTTGAGAATGTCGTGCCGGATGCTGGCGAAGTAGTGCCGGACATCCGCTTTCAGGACCCAGCCGTCGGCGCTCCCGTGCTTCCGGTAATACTCCCGCATGAAGTCACGGAGGCGGTCGAGGCCGAAGTGGGTCCCCTTTCCGACTTGGCTCCCGTAGTTATCCAGGATAAAGGGGCGGCTCAGGACGGGGTAAAGGATGTTGTCACAAAAGGCGTGTTGCACGATTTTGTCCTTGACGCTGTTCGTCTGGATGAGACGTCGCTTTGGCTCAAAGACGTAGAACTCATGGTAATTTCCGGGCTTGTAGAGACCGTCCCGCAGCTCAGCTTGCAGGACGGTGATCGCCTCCAGAGTGTTCAGCTCCACTTTGGCAACGGCGTCTTTCCATCGCTTACCTTTTCTGGTCGCCCGATACGCCGCATAGAGATTAGCGAAGTCATAAACGACTTCAAAATTCTGTTCCATAATAGGCTCCTTGCGCCGCTGGTAGCGCCGAAGCTCCAATGGGCGAGCCTCAGCGCGTCGGCGCTATGTGTTTATCCCCGCCCTGTCAGGCCGGGACCGGATACGTCCTCCTTTGATGGTGGGCTTCTGCTTTCTCCCTTTCGGGTTACTCGGTCACGGTATTCCACCGAAGCCGGGCGCACACCCCTGTTGCCGTTGTATGCGTTGTTGTTGTTGAGGCTCCCGTCCGAGTTCACGTAGCGCACGTTGTTCGCGTTCGACGAATACGGGGAGCGGACAAGGCACACCCAGGGGGATGCACGTACAGGACGCACCCGTGGCCTCTCAAATCATCGCCGTGCGCCGCCGGTCTGAACTTGCTGCCGGAAGCGCTCGGCGTCCTTTTTGCGCCACGACGCGGCAAGGTTCTTTACGTCGGTGGTGAGGCCCGTCCAATACTCACACCGCCTGATGTCGATATACCCCTGTTCCAGAGCTATATCCAGGAAGTTCAGGAAGACCTTGCAGTTGGTCAAGACCTCTTTCTGGAGGTCAAGGCGCGTGTTCATCTCAGCGACGGTCCGAGGGTATATCTCGTTGGCCGCTATGATGTCATGCAGGATTTGGATTGAGAGGTTCTGCATTCTCTGGCAGAGGGTGAAGCGCACCTTTTTAGGGAACAGCTTAGTGTTGTTCGTGAGCTGCAAGGTATGGTTTACCAGGTCTTTTGCCTTGCAGATGATGGTGAGTTCACCGTGCCGGTTCTGCAAACAGGACACCTCCTTTCACGCAGGGCCTCCAGCTCATCAGCCGGTACGCCGTCCACTTCGAGGACGCCGGGCCGGACGCGGATAGTGACCCTCTGGCCTTTATATCCCAAACCGCAGAGCACAAGCCCCTCCAGGCCCTCGCAGGGGCAAGGGGTCTCCAGCTCTGCGATAAGGTTCGGAATAAGACAGCTCGCCTCTTCGGGGCTGCAAAGTAGCCCCGTCATGCTGTAATGGAGCGTCCGGTCTGGCTCCAAACTCCATCGCGCATGGTGATACCGGCGAGGGTGGCAAAGTCGGCGGTCTTGTTGATGCCTCCGGGCATATCGCCGGACACCAGATCGTTGAGCAGGTCGATTGCGGCCTCATGGTCGCTCAGGGTGTTGGAGAGGCCGGAAATGTCGCTGATTTCATGACTGTGGCCCAGGAGCGCATATTTTTCCAGGTCCACCACGCGGGCCAGGGCGTCCGGGTCAATGATGGCCGAAACGCTCGCCGCCGCGCCCACAATGTTGATGATGTTGAAAGTCACCATCTTGTTTACCGGGCTGCCCTGGGGCCTCATCCACTCCGGCTTGCTCTGGAGGGGAAGATAGGAATAGGCAACGTCTCCATCGCCCTCCGGGTCCTTGATGTAGAGCATGACGCCTTTGACGTAGAAGCCGGTCTCGACGCCCACGCTGGTAGCCTGGACCACCACCGTAGCCTCGCCGGTGCCGGTGTTCTCGCACTTGGCAATCATGGCGTCTCCGGCATATTCAACCGGGGCGGTCAGGTCCTCAACCGCCGTTCCCTCCGGGAGATCGCCGCTGTCCAGCTCCGCTTTTGTGAACTGGATGCCGCCGCTCCCGGCCATGACTTTGCCCAGGGCGGTGTAGCCGCTGTTGAGCAGCACCGCGCCCTCTTCGCTCTCCGCGATGTCAGGAGAGGCCAGGATTTCTCTGTTTGGCATGGTATTACCTCGCTTTCATAGATGCAGTTATCGACACGTCCTCCCACACGGCCAGGCCCACATAGCTGCGGGAGGCTGCCGTGCGGAATGGGGTTGTCCGGGGTTTCGCCTCAATCTCGTTGTAGATCAGCGCCGGGACCGCGTAATAGCTCCGGGACCGTGCTGTGTGGTAGGTCCGCAGGAAAACACGGGTCCCGACGCCTGCCGCCGCGATGCGCTTCATCAGCTCCGCTATCAGGGGCGCGGCCTCCAGGCGCTCATAGTCCAGGACAGCTTCATCGACATAAATCCAGATTTTCGCCGGAAACAGCTCTCGGACCTCTATCTCCGATACGTCCACGTTGAAGAGCGAGGCCGCAGCGGAGATGATGGTGTCGATGTCACCGCCGGAAAGCAGCGCAATCATCTTGATTTTGATGAGCAGGCGGTAAAAGGTATCGTCCGCTCCACCGCGAGCGACGCCGAAATTGGCCCCGTAGCGGTCCAGGACGGACCCTCTGGCATTGTCTATGTCATCCCATAGCTTGAGCCGGTCCGCGTTCTTGTGGATGATTTCAAGGCCCCAGGCAAGGGTCCCGAATAAGCGCCCGATGTTCGTCTCCATGGGGAGGCTGTGTCGGCTGTTGCGGATGTCCGACCGGGCATAAGCCCCGGTCAGATACTCCAGCATTTGAGACAGGTAGCCGTAGCTCATCAGCTCACCTCCGCAATGGTGATTTTGTCGGTCGAGGTCACGGCCTTTTCCCTGGTGTCAATGACGATGTTCTCTTCCCCGTAGTCACTGGCGGTCTCGCTGATGCCCAGGTCGAAGTCCACCACACCGGGGACAGACAGGATGACACCGGGCAAGGCCATATAGAGAACGTCCGAGCCGATAGTCAGGCCGCCCCTCACATCGCCGCCGATGTACTCCACCAGGGCCTCCTTGATGCGGTCCTGCCCATCGCCCGGAAAGTCGCTGTTGGTCTCCAGGTTCTTGATTTGAATATACACGGCAACGGTGGTCGGCCTGGAAAACTTGATATTGATGCTCTGTCCGCTCTTGGCGATGACGGCGATAGAAGAGCTGCCGGAGGTCTGGATGCCCGCCGCCTTGCGCCGGAAGATGGCCTGCGCGATGTCGGCGTCCAGGCCGCCGTAGACGATGGCCTCAATGCTGTGCGGGGGGAGGCCCAGGGCGTCGGTTTCGTCGGTGTCGTTCTCGTAGCAGATCGCGGAGTAAACCGCGTCCACGTTCTGCATGATTTCACCGGCGATGGCGTCCGCGTTGACGCCGCCCGCATAGTCCACGGACTGATAATAGCGGTCCCGGAACTCTTCATCGGTTTCCCGGCCCCGCCCGCCGTCGATGGCTGCCGGGTTCGTGCAGGCGCTCACGCCGTCCATGGGGTTTGTGATTTCCTTGACCGTCTCGGCGGCCACGTTGTAGTCCGCTCCGGTCTCAACGGCCTGGACCGGCAACGTGACTTTCCCGGTATCGTCGATGCGGCCGGCGGCCAGGACTGCATACTGCAATCCGGCCACGGTGCGGACCAGGAAGCCCACGGGGATAGGAGTACCGGCGGCGCCGGTGAACTCGACGTAGCCGGACGCCTTTTGCGCGGGAAGCAGGGACAAGCCGATAGCTTTCCCCAGGTTGTAGAGGCTGGTCCCTACCGCCGTATCAACGAAACGGCTATTGTAGACATCTTCCATGAGGCTGAACAGGATGTTCAGCATCCATGCGAAAATCCGTAGGAAGATGCCCAGGGGGGACCGGACGGTCAGGTTGGCCTTGCTCCCGAACAGCTCCCGCGCCTTGTACTCGATGGCGTCCAGAAGCTCTACGTAAGTAGGCCGGTGGAAGCCGCGCTCGGTCACGCCCCATTCTTGATTGCTCATGCTGTGCTCACCTCCGTAGTGATGGTATTGCCGCTCTGGAGGCGGCCAGTCACAGAGACCTCCAGGCCCCGGCCCACAAGCTCATAGTCCACGGCGCTCACTTCGGCAACCTGTGGCTCCTGGAAGACGGCGTCCCGAATTACCTCCGGGATTTCGTCATCCTCCAGCTCGCTCCGCTTCTTGCCCATGATGCGCTCATACTCCGTGCCGTGGGTGGGGTCAAAGGGGAACTCCCCTCGGTAGACCTCCAGCGTCAGCCGGACGGCCTGGGCGGTGGTTTCATCGCCCGATATGGTCTCCAGCGCTCCGGCGTCATCGAGGATGAGGTCTCTGCTTTCGGGGTCAATTTTAAGGGTCCAGTTATCTTGCATATCTCACCCTCCGATCAGAACGTCCACGCTGCCATCAGAGACGGCCCCGGTGCCATTGTGGGCGGCCAGGGTGTCCCCGATACGGGCGGCGGGTTTTCCGTTGATGAAGACGCTGCTGCTGCCCTGGGCGATGCTCCCTTGGCTGCTCCCGCAGCAGGCGTCATTTTCGGTTGTGGTGCTTCCGACATAGGCCGCCGGTCGCCCGTTGATGAAAACGTCCCCGGAGCACCCACCGGAGATCGTTCCCGTGATAGGGAGGGGACCGTGCGGGGTGGCGTGTCCGTTGTGCTCCCCCGCTGTGGTGCCTTGTATGGCGTCCCCTTGCCGTGCAGCTCCAGGCATAGCGCATACCTCCCTCAGTTCAGGTTGACCACGCCGCCAGTAACGGTCAGGTCCCCGGTGATGGTCACATTCCCCTTGATGTCGATGCCGCTTGGCGAGATGGACAGGTACACGCCGCCGTCGGATGTCCCCAGGCTCAGGGACCCGGCGGGGAGGCCGGATATGGAGCTGCCGCCGGTGCGGATGCCGCCCACAAAGACAGCATCATCCCCGCTGTGCAGGCGCTCGGTGTTGGGGTCTGCCTCCGCACCTCCAGCGATAACGGCGTCACTGTCCCGGTCCAGGTAGACCACTACGCCGATGTCCCCGGCCTTGTAGACAGGACGGATGACAAAGCCGCCCCCGTAGATGGTAGCCACGGGGACGGCCAGGACCGGCGGCTTGGTCTGGAATGTGTCTTCGTCGGGATAACGGGTGATCGGCTGAACATCGACGGTCAAGGCCGCCTCATCAAAGGCAAGGACCTTTACAACGTCCGCAACGCAAAGGCCCGCCGCGTCCGCCTGTTTCTTGGCGTCCTCATAGGCTTGCTTTCGGTTTTGTCTCGGCATGGTAAGGTCCCTCCTTTACGCCGGTTTCATTTCGATGGTGGTTTTCCAGTTGCCTTTCGGTGTGCCGGTGTGCTTCCCCTTGGCAACGATGAAGCGCCCGTTGAGGCTATGAGACTGGATGACAACTTGCTCAGCCGGTCCGATGTGGTAATTGAGCAGGCACTCACGGGTCACATAGTTGCCCTCTTCGCTCTTGGTGGCGCTGCTTTTCTGGCTGTCGCTGCCCACGGCTATGACGGTTTCCTCAACCTCATTCCCGGACAGCAGCAAGCCGCTCTGAGGGGTAAGGACAAGGCCATTTGCGATGCCCTTAGTCGGGTCATTGATGAAGACGCTCCCGTTGCGTATAAGGAACCGGCTCTTGCAGTCGTTCACCACAATGCGCTTGAGTTCGTCCTTTACCTTGCCGTTGCACACCAGGCCCCGGTCATAGACCTTGTTCGTGGCGAGGGAAAAATCCCCGATTTCAACCCCAAAGATATTGAGCAGATCGGAGACAATCTCTTTCGCCGTGCTGCCCTTGGCATAGGTCTTGGAGACCTTGGAGTTGAGCCATTGGTCCATAGCGGCGGTTGCTGAGATTTCGGTGATCCACTCGGTATTTTGGTGCTTGTGGCTGCAAGCGCTCACTTGGCCGACGAAGATAGCCCCCACGTCGCCCTCGTAGCCTGCGTTGAGGATGATAACGTCCCCGCGCTTGATACCCTTTCGGGTGCTCTCAGACAGGTTGTAGGCTTTGAATTTGGCCGTCTGGATGGTGTCGCTGTCCTCAAAGGGTACCTCAAACTCAAAGTACAGATTGTCCATACTGTACTTCTTGCTCCCAATCTGGAGACTGGCCTCTCTCATCCAGAAGCTCATTCCGTTCCCTCCCTGTCGAAGAGATAGAGCTTGACCTCTTCCCCCAGGTTCTCCCACGTCACGGCGTCCACATCGTCCCCTGTGAGGCACAAGGGAATGATGACCGGCAAAGGAAAGCGCTCATCCTCAATGGGGCCGAACAGTGGCCGCCCGTAGCGGATGGGGTCTCCGTAGGCAAGCACTTCGCCGGTGGCCGTCACAGACAGGTCCAGGGTAAAGAAACCGCCGGTGTCGTTGTACCGGATGGTAAAGGAATAGGTCTTGTCGCTGAGTTTCACGGAAAAGGTGTAGGGGACCTTGCTCACGTCGATGTCGATATACTCAACCTCTTGCCCAAGGTCAATAAGCTGCATGGTCCGTTACCTCCTCCCGGTGTTGCTGGGAGTAGCGCGGGACGTTGGCCCCGCGCTACTCTTCGGCTTGCTGTTGAAGCTGTTTACATAGGACATATAGGCGCTGGATGAAATCGTGGTGGAGACGGTGGTTTTCAGGCCGTCCGCCTTAGTGCTGGAGGTTTGGGAGGAAGACTTCTGCGCCGCCTTGGTGGTTGCCTTGGGCTGTGACGCGGAGGCCGCAGCGTCCATACCGGCCATAGTAGAGGCCGTTCCACTGTCCACGGAGCTGCCCAGGGTGACTTGCTTTAGGGTGGCCGTGAACGTGAAGCCCCCACGGTTCTTGGCGTCGTGGGTGCTCTGGAGCTGCTGGATGACAAGGTTGCTGATGCGGTTCCTCCCGGTGTAGGTGATGATGTCGCCGCTCTTCCACATCTTTTGCAGGGCGGCGATGGTGTCCGCGCCATTGATGGCCGTCCCGCTGATCTGGAAGCTCAACGGCTGAGTAAAAACATGGTCTTGGATATTGGAGCCGCCCTCAACCGGGTTATCGGTGATCGTGCTGCTCCGGCTCACGCTCTCGGAGGTCACTACGCCGGTAGTCAGAGGCTCGAAGCGGACCACTCCGCATTTTCTTCCCTCAAGTGTGTAGATAGTAGCACCCCCTTATGCAAAGCCAGCCTGCATAGCGCGGTCCGTGTAGTCCTGGGCCTGGGCCTCTTGGTAAAGCTCATCGAACAGGGCGCGAAGCTGCTCTTTCAGGTTGGCAACGGTGGAGCTGTCGGCATTACCCGCAATCGTGATTTGGACGCTGGGGGCAAAGCTGACGCTCCGGCTGCTTCGGTTGTTGGTCGTGTTGTTGGTGTAAGATTTCATCAGGCGGTCAGTCTGGTCCGCCGGAATGATGGCAGAGCCGCCGGGGAGGATGGCAAGCTCGCCGCCCTCTTCGTTCATCCACGTGGGACCGCCCTCAAAGTTATCCGTGCCTCCGGCGTTGTGCGGGATGCTCGCTCCTATCTGGACATTGGAGGCGTTGCTCGCTTCACGGGCCGCCGCCGTGATACGGGAAAACTGTGCGACGATGGCGTCCGTGCCTGTGGTGGCTGCGGTCTGCATGGCGCTCCAGGCCGTCTCCGCGTCGGTCTGCATGGTCCCATAGGCCGCCGTAGCGGACGCGCCCATAGCCATGAAATTTACGTCGGTTATCTCGGCGGCCTGGTTGGAGCTTTCGGTGACGGCCTCGGTGGTGGTCTCCGCTGCTCCGGTGACTTCCTCCTTGTACTGCGACGTATCGACCACAAGGGAAGTCTCCTTGCTCGCGGCGTCATCAAGGCCATTGATGGACCCGCTCAGGTCGTTTACCGCCTCTTCGCTGTCCTTGGCTCCGCCGAACAGGTTAGAGAAGAAGCCTACGACCTTGCCCACGCCGTCGGCCAGCCAGCCTACCACTTTGCCCAGGACCTCAGCGATGACGCCCAGGACATCTCTGATGACCTCAAGCACAGGGCTTACGGCCTCCAGGATGGGGGAGATCAGGCCCAGCAGTTGCGCAATGGGCGGTAGCAGCGCCTCGGCCAGCTTTTGAATGACCGGCACAAGGGGCTGAATGATGGAGGTATTTAGGGTGTTCAGGATGTCCACCAGGGGCGGCATGACGGTCTCGGCTATCATGCCTATGATGTCCGCCACAGGCGGTAGGATGGTCTGCGCCAGGTCTCCGAACACTTGCAAGAGTGGGAGGCCGGCCTCGAACACGGTCCCCAGCACGTCCGTTAGGACGGGCAACAGGGTCATGCCCAGCTCCGTGATGACCGGCATAGCCTGGGCAAGCCCGTTGCTCAGCATATCCACGAACTGCATGAGCATCGGCTCTATGGTCGGCCAGCTATCCAGGATGGTGCTGAACAGGCTTTCGATGACCGGCGTAAACCGGCTGCCAGCGTCGGCCATGAACTCGCTCCAGATGCCCTTGAGGTCTTTGGTGCTGTTCACCAGGCCGCCGGTGCTGTTGGCCGCCGATTGCTGGATTTTCTCGGTCTGCCCCAGCAGGGCATTCATGCGGACCTGGGCCAGAGTAGCATCGTCCATTTCGTCTATCTGGTCTCCCAGGCCCATTGAGAGCGCGGTATTTTTCAGGGCCACTTCATCAATGTGGATGCCGTACTCTTCGAGTGCCGCATTGTTCCCGCTGATGTAGTCCTGGACCACGCCCAGGGCCTCGGTGTCATCCATGGCAAAGGCGTTGCCGAAGTCATAGGCAAGGGACGTGGTGGCCTTGGACAGCTCTGCGGCCGCGTCCCCGGTGATGCCCATTTCCCCGTATAGGGCCTTATTGGACACCATGAAAGACTTGACCTCATCGCTGCTCCGGTGGATGGCGTCGGCGTAGTTCTCTGCCCACTCCCCGGCGTCGGTGCCTGAGAAGTTGGCCTCAAACTTCCGGCCCACATTCTCAGCGGACCCGGCTGCTTCGATGGCCGCCGCGCCCAGCTCCTTGAGCATATCAATACCGGCCTGGATTGCCTCAAAGCCGATAAAGGCGGCGAGGGCGCCCTTGATGGCCTCTTTGATTTCGCCTCCGGCCTTGTCGCCCTCATCCCCCATATCGTCCAGGTCTTTTCGCGCATCGTCGGCCTCATCGCCCACATTGTTAATCCTGTCGGCAGCGGCCTCCACCGCGCTCAAGAACTTCCCCCGGATGGTGTTTATCGGGTGCGTGAACGCGGTCCCAATGCCCTTTACTCCGGTCTTCACCTTGCCGGTGAAGTCGGAAAACTTCTTTTGGGAGTAGCCTATGGCCCCGTCAAATCCGGCCTTGATGGTCTTGGAAACGCTATTGGTCTCTTTGGCCGCAGCGCCCATAGATTTTCCTACGGCAGCACCGAAGCTGTCCGCCTCTCTGCCAATATCCCGGAAGCTGGTGCCTACATCGTCGGCGTCATCCTCCAGGTCATCCAGGGCGTCGCCTGCATCTCTGGCTCCGTCTCTGATCGCGTCAGTACCGGCGCGGACGCGAGCGCCCATATCCTGAGCGGCGTCCTCAACGTCCTGGGCGCGGTCCACGATCTGCTCCAGGCGGTCTATCGTCTCGCCCAGGCGGTTTATCGCGTCATCCAGGCCAAAGTCCATGCCAAAGGTAAGCTCCCGGTTGTCTGCCATTGGCTCCACCCCCTTTCTGCAAAAAGTAAAGCAGCGGGGTCACTCGCCCCGCTGCTTGCTCCAGTCTTCGTTGTAGAGTATGCGGGCCTGCACCGCCTCCTGGTACTCAGCCAGGTCCATGCCCTTGAAGTCGGCATAGCACAGGCCGCCGCCGGTGAAGATGAGGACCCACATATTCCGGTTTCGCTTGGCCTTTCTGATTGCGCGGTCTACGTTAAGCTCACTCTCGCAGAAAGGTTTCGATGGCCTTAATCAGCTTCTCCGGGGTCTTGATGTCATCCTTTTCATCGAAGTAGCTGATGCCGTCGGCCTTGACCTCGGCGGGAGAAATGACCACGTTCTTGAGCATGGTGTCAATGTACTTGGTGGTGTCCCGGCGTCCGCCGCCGGTCATGCCGCAATCGTCATTGACGCCGAAGTACCAGGTGGGAGAGACGGACTGGAGGGTGTATTCCTCGCCGTTGACGGTGACTTTCTTCTGCTTAGCCATAAATTTTCGGTAGCCCCTTTCAGATAGTGATTTTGGTTTGTTCGGCCAGTTGGGATAGCCTTTCATGGGTAGCCCCCCTTAGCGGGGGACTACCGACGGCGCATAGATATTGACGGTGATCGTGCTCTGCTCCTTATTGCGGGTGAGGTCGGGCATTTTCATTACCCGGCAGTTGTCCGCGCTGAGGGTGAACGCGTCCGCGTCGTTCACGTCGGAGATCGTCACGTTGACGGCCCGACGCTTCGCCTCCAGCTCCCGAAGATAGGACAGGCTGGAAGACGTGGACATGAGGGTAATAGCGATGGTGCCGCTCTCGTTGGCGTTCTCGGAGTAGGTCACGTCGCCCTTTGCGCCTACGGCGGGGGTGATGCTGTCCTCGTTCTTGGTGACGGACACGACACCATCAGCAGCAAAGCCGGTGATGGTGCGGCCCCCGACAATGACGTTGACCTTTTTAGGGTCATAGCTCGCAACTTCGATGCCTTTAGCCATGATGAATTACGCTCCTTTCTCACGCGCTCAGGGTGGCCCGCAGTACGCCCTTGACTTTGACGGTGTGGACCGCGCCCTCAAGCTGCGCCTCCCAGGTGATGTCCGGCATTTGCCGGGCGCGGGCCTCTTCGTCGGTGGCCTGGGACCGCTTGGGGACTACAACGGTAAAGACGCCCTGCTCGCTCTCCGGGTCCAGGGCGATAATGCCCAGGTCGGTAGCGCGGTTCAGGGCGGAGAACACACCGGCAGCGACCAGGGCAAAGCCCGCGTCGGTGTAGCCAATGGTGGGGTTCTCCAGGAAGATGTCGTAGAGGTTTTCCCTCATGTTCTTGGCGATGTAGTCAGCGCCCATCTGGACGTCGATAAATTCGCCGTCGGCGCACACGCCGTTCTTCACATACTCCCGCTTGTACTCGACGGTCAGGAAGTTCACGTTGGCCTCTTCCAGAGCGTCGCGCTCGGCGTTGGTGAGGTCCGGGACGGTGAGGCCCTGGGGCCGCTTGAACTTCCACGTTACGCTCTCAGGATAGAACGGACCCACGTTGCCCACATAGGCGGCGTCGGGGTATTCCTCATCCTGGTCCCCGTAGATGACGATGGACCGGCGGTTGGTGACGGCAAGGCTCTTGTTCTGAGTGCGCCCAAAGTAGAGCTTGCGGTGGTCTTCCTCGCCCGCGCCCAGCTCCGCTTCGGTAGGCTCGGTAGCCTCGGCCCAGGCGCAGAGGGCTTTCACGGCCTCATCGCCGTCCTGGTCGGTCAGCAGGATATACCAATCATCATCGGTCTCCCGCAGGGTCTCCACGGCCTGCACCAGAGCAGATGCCTTTTCGGTCTCACCGCTCCCGGAGGGGGCAGCGATACCGGCGATTTTCACTTTGCGGATAAGGGTCTCCGCAAGGGTGGTCTTGCCCTGCTCAAACAGGGCTTCGGCCATAGCAGCGACCTTTTTCCCGGTGAACGCCTCCTTGATGACGTCCAGATCGCGGTAGACGGCCACGTCCTTAGCGCCCTCGGTGGACAGCAGCAGAATGTCCAGGTTCTCCGTTCCGCTGGGCTTGGCGTCGATATTCACGACCACAACAACGTCTTTCGGCATTAAAATCACTCCTTTACGTTTCCTTTGATTGTGGGTTTCTCAAGTTTGCTGATGGCCGCCGCGTCGGTCCGGGTGTACCGGAGCCGGACATCGAAACCGAACCGGCGGCCCATTTCGTCAAGCTCCAGGGCGTCCCGGCTGGTGGCGTTGGTGACATCAACAACGACGAAACCGGCCCCCGCTATGGCGTCTCTCCCGGTATGCAGGAAAAAGCCCTGGGCCAGCGTTGCCAGCTCCAAGGCCTCATCTGCACCCAGGACTTGCACCTGGGAGCCTTTATCGTCGTAGCAGCGGTTCACGCTGCAAGCAGTAAATGACAGGGTGGCGGTGGGCTGCTCTTCCCGGACCTCCACCAGATCGTCTTGCGTCGCACCCTCACCCAGCGAGTAGTTGCCCAGGCCGCCGTCCGGGATGTAGTCTGCGGTCACTGAGTAGACGATGAACGGGGGTTCTGCCTCCGGCTGGACCTGGGAGGCCAGCAGGACCGGGACGCCCACGGCCTTATGAAGCGCGGATATGAGGGCATTCCGCTTCGTGACGAAACTCACGCCCCACCGCCCCCTTTCGGCGCCGCGCCGGTTCTGGCCTCTACCAGATACCGCTTCATCGGGTGGATGCTGTTGTGGCCCAGCTCCTGGGTCACGGTGTAGGTGTTTCCGCTGTCAGGGTCATAGACCTGTGCTCCCACCTGGAGCGCATGGCCGTTGGTATAGATTTTCTCGCTCAGATCGGACACGGTGCCGGTGATTTCACGCCGTAGGTCCTTGTCGCTCACAGGGAGGACCGCGCCCTCAAAGGGGACGCGCACAGGCTCACCGGCTACCCACTGGCCGCCCTTGTCCTGGTCGTAGTGGCCTCCCGCCTGGACCTCGTACATGGTATGCAGCAGGCCGCCCGGTATCATGGGCTGCGCCATTTTGAACGGGACGCCCATTATTCCTCAACCTCCCACGTGATCGAATTTCGGAGCCGTCCGGTCACCATGAGAGGGCTGTCCGCATAGGACGGATAGCGCTCCCTCTGGATTTTTCCTTTCGGCTCAAAGTTGCTCGCGTCGCTCATAAACTGCTGGATAAGGCCCACGGCCTGCCCGCCTATCCACGATATGGCCCCGTCCGCCGTCTGCTGACCTTGCCAGATGCGGGCAACCTCATTCTGGACGATTTCGGCCAGCTTGTTCTTGTTGTGGTCGAAGCCCGCTCGGATGAAGCTGCGCTCCGGTATGGTGACGGAGGGCAGCAGCAGGAACAGGAACTTGAGGTTATTCGGATTATCCTTATCCCTCCGTCCCTTTTTGGCTACGACGCCGAACAGGTAGCCGTCCCTGGACCGGATAAAGAAGAGGTCCTGGAAGTCCCTGGGGCTTTTGTCGTAGCTGTCCTTGTGGATAGGTATGCAGAGGTTCCGGGTGGCCTTGGGCGTGATGGTGGCCCCGTACTCATGGACACGGGCAATCATCAGAAGCTCGCTGTCGGCGTTGCCCTGGATGCCTATTTTTATCCGGGTGCCGTTCAGCTTCTCCAGCTCGGCCTTAACCCGCCGCAGATGCGGCAGTACATTGTCACGGACTTGCATAGGCTCACCACCTCATGTAGTGGGCCAGGGTCTCCATCCAGGAGGCGCGGGGTTCCTTGTCAAAGGTCCACGACACGTCGGAGATGGAGAAAGCCGCAAGGCCCTGAGCGCCGTTCCGCAGGATGGAGAACTCCTGTTCCGCGATGCCCCACACAATCGCCACAATGTCCTCCGGCAGATCGGACGGCTCATCCTCGGTCGCGTCCTTGGGCATCACATACCCGGCGGTGAACTTCACTTCCAGGTAGCGCCTGGGGGCCGTGTAGTCGTTTGCAAGGCCGCCGATGTAGCCACGGAATACCCATCCCTCATCGCGGTACAGTACGCCCACGTCTCCGGTCATGGTAAAGTCGTAGCTGCTGGGGTCTATGCTCACGCCGTGCTCGGTGTCCCGGACGTACTCAACCGCCCGTATGGGGTACTGAGTGAGCACAAGTTCCTGAGTGCCGGGGGCAACGTACCTGTGGGTGTAGGTGGCCTTGCCGAACTTCCGCCCGGTGATGGTCTCAATCCAGGCAGACGCCGAATTGATAAGCCGGATGATGTTGTTCTTTACGGCGGTGTCCGCCGCCTCCGGTGGGATGCCCAGGCGCTCCATCGTGTCCTCAAGAGTAGTCATGGCGTTTGCGGCCAGTTTTACAGTCGGTTCATTTGCCACGGTGTCGCCTCCATTCTCAGGGGGGAGGCGCGGGCTACTCGCCCGCGTCCTCCTTTTTGCCGTCGTTCTTGGGAGCGGTCGCTTTTTTCTCCTTGGGGCCTGCTTCCCGCTTGTTCTCGGCGGGTTTCACGGTCTCGGGGGGATAGTGTCTTGCCATAGTGAAAACCTCCTTGTAGGGCCTCTCAGGGCCAAATTAGACGGGGACCTCGGAAGCGTCACCCAGGGCCAGGGCAGCAGTAGCCTCACACTCCGGGCTGGTGCCGCCGGAGCAGGTAATCTCCACCTTGACCTTGACGTACTGCTTGAGACCCACCAGGTCCAGGTCGAAGTTTACCAGCTCGCCGCCTGCGGCGTCGGTGGTGACGGAGATCGCGCCCGCATCGTCCAGGGGCGCGTTGCCCACACAGACCAGCTTATCCTTGACGGGCGCATAGCCGGTGCCGCTCTGGTCGCTCTCGGTGATGGTCAGCTTCACGGCCATACCCGTAGGGGAGCCGGAGGGGGAGCCGACCTTGACGGCCAGGATGCCGGAGAGGAAGCCCTCGCGGTTGATGGCGTCCTCGCTGGTGTACGGGGTCACTTTGACACTCTGAATAAGTGCGCGTTTCATAGCTGAAATTCCTCCTTGTTGAAATTATAGGGCCGGGGCGGTATGCCCCGGCCTCCGATTAAAACGCCTTGATGTTCTTGACGTGCAGGAAGCTCTCCTTGTGACGGGCAGCGATGTCCACGTACATGAGGGCGCGGGTGGCAGCCAGGTTCTCTTCAAAGGCGTTGTGCTGGTTGCCCTCTTCATCGACCCAGGAGCCGTCCAGGGTGGTGTAGGTCTCAAGGCCCATCTGCTCGCCCACCAGGAGGTCCGCCCAGTTGCCAAAGGCCAGCTCAGTGAGGCCGCTGGTGTCGGTGGTGATCTGGTTGGACACGCGATAGGGGAACCCCAGCAGCTTGCCGGTGTTCATCTCATCGCGGTAGATGTACGCGCCGGTGGTGGTCTTGAGGTTCATCAGGTAGCCCTCCAGGACGGAGTTGAACGCCCAGCCGAGCTTGTTGTCGTCCACGTTCTTTGCCAGGACCTTAGAGCGGACGAACACAGGGAAGTCGGCAGTAATCTTGCCGTTGCTGTCGGCCAGGTCATCGTTGCTCAGGGTCTTGGCGTCCACGTGCTCAACCTCCTTGTCGGTGAACACGCCAAGGGGCTGGAACTCGCCGCCCTTTCCGAACATAGCGCCGAAGTCAAGGCCCAGCTCCATGCGCCGGGTCAGGTCGTTGGCGAAGAGCTGATCGGCAGAGTAGTTGGTGCTCATCAGCAGCTCGCGGGTCTGAGGCACGATGGCCTCCAGGCGCTTCGCGGACAGACGGATGTTGCCGTAGGTGGGCTGGGTCTTCGCAATCTTGCGAGCCTCACCACCCCAGGTAGCACGGGCACCGCCGGTCATCTTGGGGATGTTCAGGTTGCCGTTGGCCATGGGGACTTTCTGGGCGCCCAGCTCAAAGATGACGGTCTTGGAGTACAGCAGCTCAATGATCTGGTCCAGGTAGATTTCAGGGATGAGGTAGCCGCCAGCAGTGGGGTTGGTGGCAGACAGGGCCTTGAACTCGCGGGCCATGTCTGCATCGTCATACTTCCGCTGCGCGTAGAAAGAGGCGGCGTCGGGGTCATGCTTGCCGAACACGTCCAGGCACTTGATAGCGCGGGCGAGCTGCACGGCGGGCGGGATAGACTTCTTGGCGGTGCTGGTGGGGGTGGTACGGCTCATGTAGATGGAGCTGTACTTCCGCTGGACGGGGGAGGCCGCGCTCTTGCGGGCGCTTTTGGTCTGGTGCTTGCGGGTGGCGGCCTTGCGCCCCTTGGCCTCATCAGTCACTTCCTCATCCTCCTTGACCTCTTCCTCAACGCCGTCATCCTCCTTGGCCTCGCCCTCGGTGGCGTCGATAATCTCACCGACGGCCTCCATGACTTCCTCGGCGGTGACGTCGCCCAGCTCTTCGCCGGCCTCCTTGCGGCTCTTGCGCTTCTCAGCGACAACGGCCATAGCGTCCTCAATCAGACCGGAGATGTCAGCGGGGGCAACCTCGGCAACAGCGTCCTCGGTTCCCTCTTCGCCCTCGGCCTTGGCCTCGGCCTGCTCATCCAGGGCCTCCTTGACGCAAGCCTTGATTTTCTCGGTCAGCTCATCGGCCTCCATCTTCATAGACTTGCGGCCAGCGGGTGCGGTTCCTTTCTTGGGAATAGCCATTTGTAATTTCCTCCTTATAGCAGAATTTCATAGGTGATGCCGGTAGTCGGCGCGGACTTCGCGGCTCTGGTGTTGGCGGTATGGGAGACGGACTTCTCGGTGTCGCTTGCCTCTCGGATAATGCCGTCAAGGACCTTGGTAGCGGCTTTCATGGACGCGCTCGCGTCCTTGAGGGCCTTTAGCCGGGTCCCGCTGATTTTCCGACCGGCCTTGACTTCGGCGGTGGCCGCCTCCAAAAAGGCGTCCAGGAAACCGGCGGCGTCGGTGGCCTGCTTGTAGTCGGTGATCGTCGCCTCCGGGTTCATGGCCCAGGTAACGACGGAGACCTCCCACAGCTTGACTTCCCGCAGATGCCGGATGCCGTTTTCGTCGTAGTCAAAGACGATGGGGTCATATCCGATGGACAGCTCAGTGAGAACTCCATCTTTCAGCAGCACTTTGATGTCGCGTCCCATTGAAGTGTCGCTGATTTTGGCCTTAATGAAAAGGCCGTTGCTGTCTTCCCTCAGCTCCAAAGGTCTGCCAATGGGGAGCCAGCAGTCGTTGTGCAGGGCGAGTATCTTCACCCTCTCCCAGCCTTCGGCGATTGTCTTCGTGAAGGCACCAGGCTCAATTATGTCCCCGCCGCTGTCGATGTTGCCATAGACCGCAGCGTAGCCACTAAAGATGCCGCTCTCTTCGTCGTACTCTTCGGTACGGAAAGACAGCGTTTTGTGCTCCGTCTTGGAGCTTTTCACTTTCACCCCTCTACGGAGCGAAGCCTCCCACGCTTTCAGGCCCCGCCCGGAGGCATAGTAAAACGGCGAGACCCGCAGATGTGCCGCCGCGAGCTTCGCCGTCATAACGGGGTCATCGTTGGTAATATTCGTGTCCGGGCTTGCGGTGCCGTGCTCAAGCTCCGCATTCATCCCGGCTGTCAGGGCTTTCAGGTCGAACCGCTCTTTCTCCAGGTCGATACCCGCAGATCGGGCGGCCTCCTGAGCCTGCATCTCGGTAAATTCCATCAGGCGTCCTCCTTATTTGTCGAATGTCAGGAAACAGTGACAGTTCACGACCTCAGCGGGGTCCGTACAATCCGGGTCACAGGGCCGCATTAGGCCGTTTGAGAATTTGGCGTCGATAGGGACCCGCTCACCGTTCAGGCGCTTGTGGGATGGTCTGGCGGCGCTCATGTTGGCAACGTGCCAGGTCTTCCAGGCGGCCCCGGCCTTTCGCATCATGTCGTAGTGGCCGGTCAGGAGCGAGGTATTGCACTCCTGGGTGGCGATGGTCCGCGCCCTGGATGCCGTGGTCTGCATCTCCTGTTCAATCTGCTTGGCAATGGTGGCTCGGCTGTCTCCGTGCTCCAGTCCAGCGGAGACGATACGGGCGATGGACTGCTGGGTGGTCTCCGTGATGCCTTTGACCCGGACGCCGCCCCGCAGCTTCGCCGTGCTGATAAGCTCCGGCCTCTGGACCGCCTGGAGGTTGTAGAGCTTGGCAGACACCCCAGCGCCCTTGTCGTAGCTCTCTTTCCACAGCGGCTCAAAGATATTCAGCAGGGCCGTTTCCTCCTGGGGCCAGTCGATGAGGCCCAGGGTAAAGGCGCTCACAAGGCGGGTGCGGTCTGCCTCGCTCAAAGAGGACCACGCCGCCGCGCTCTGCTCCGCCGCGCCCTCGCTGTTCGGGTCATAGCCGGGGATGGCCCCCATGAGAATGTCCCAAACGCTCCGCTCATCCTTGGTGGTGCCGCCCATGGCGTCACTCACCCGGCGGCCCTGCTCCCGCAGATATTTGAGGGTGGCAATCTCAAAACGCTGGGTTTGCTCCCTCTCAGCTTGCAGCAGGGCGCGTTGTGCGGCCTGCACCTGGAGGTTTTTACGCTCTTCCGGGGACGTACCCTTAGAGGACACGATTTCTATGCCCTCCGCGCCGTCTCCCGTCCCCTCTGAGCCGTTTTCGGCGTCCAGGGGTATTCCGTTATCCGTTATCTCAATGTCCTGCTCTCCGCCCGTCTCAAGCGGTGGTGCGCTCTCTGCATACTGGAGGTTGGCCGCCGCCGTGGAGATCGCCACAGGGTCATCGTCTTCCCGGATGTAGACGTCGGAGAACTGCGTCTTGTAGACATCGCCGCCCACCAGGGCCGGAGGCATACCCAACTTCTCGCGGGCCTCATCCTTGGTGAGTAGGCCAGCATTCCAGCCGTCTATGCCCAGGGCCTTGTCAAACTCCTGGTTCCGGGGAATGATGTCATCGAAGCGCCACACCAGGTCGTTTCCGAAATACGGGATGATCTGGTTGTTGATGGCCTCTTCCCGGCGGCGTAGGTTGGGCATGAGGACGTTTTGGGCATAGATGAACTGAGCCGCCTCCGACGTGGCCCGGTTGCTGCTCTCCGTGATACCCATAATCTCACGGGGGACGCCGAAGTGCTCAAGGACGGCATTCCGCAGGAATGTACGCCCGTTCACCATGTCCATGTCTTTCATGCTGTCTCCGACCTTGTTTACCGTGACCTCGCCGTTGACAGTAGCGACGCCGTGGCTCTGGAACACTCCCCGGAAGCGCTCAAGCCATTCAGACCGGAAGCGCTGTCGCTGCTCCGGGGTGGACTTGGGCATACCGATGATGAGGTTCGGCGTGGCGTCGTTGAAGAAAAAGCGCTTTTGGAACTTGGCCGCGTATTCGTCGGTCTCAATCTCATCTGCCAGGGCCTCAGCTTGCCCCAGGCCGCGCTTGAATGGGTCTATCGGGTTCAGGTCTTTCATCACGAACATATCATCTACGGACACGTTCATCAGCAGACCGTTGGTGAGCCGGACGGTGTAGTACGGGTGGTCCAGGTACGGGGTCATCTGTACCCAATGGACAGGGACCGGCCACAGCTCCACAGGGACGCCCAGGGGCGATTTCTCCATGATGAAGTACCCCTCGCCCTTGAGCTTGAGGTAAATCTCCAGGAGCCGCCACAGGGCCGCGTTGCTCATCTCATGCAGCGGGTTTGGGTTCGCCCAAAAGTCCAGGAACGGGTGATGAGTAAGCTCCTGTTCGTCTCCGTTCTCATCCACCCGGTAGAGCTTTCCCTCCGCAAAAGACAGATCGGAGGCGATGCGCTCCACGACGGACAGGCGGGGGTTGGTGTGAAACGCGTCTATCCACTCCTGAGTGTTGCGCTCCGGCGGGTTGGTCCACCTGGGCAGCATAACGCTGTCGCTCCGGTAGGTCTGGCTCGCCCTCCCCGCACCACCCCCTCTAAATCGGTTCCAGAATGGCACGGTTATTCGCCTCCCTCGCGCTTCGGCTTTTTACCGAGCACCTGGGAGACAGCGGGGTTTTTGGGGCCGCCGGTCATCTTCTGCCAGCGGCGCCGGGCCTCTGCCGCCGTATTTGCCCGGATGTACTTCATCGGCCAGCCGTCAGCCGATACAAGGTAACTGCATTTCGCTTTCATGGTGTCCTCCTTAGTCAATGCTCCAGTCGCTTACCAGCGGGTCATGCAGGGCCAAGGCCAGCGCGTCTCCCATATCCGGGGAGGACAGGCCGCGCTTTTTCATGGCCTCTTTCTTCTCCAGCTCAATCTTGCCAGCGCTGTTTACCACGTATTTCCGGTTGGAAAGTTGGCTTATCTGCTTATCATCGGGATATAGCTTGATGCTCTGCGTCCGCAGGGCCTCCCGGACCGCGCCCCACATAAGGCCGGTGCTGTTCTGGTAGTCGATAGGGTCATCGTCGCTGATGGTGCCGCCCTCGCCGCCAAAGTGACACTCCACGATGTCCAGGGAGAACGGGGGCGGGGCGTCCTCATCGTCTGCATACCGGCGGTCTCGCTGGGCCTGAACTTCCTCCACGATCTGCTCCCGCAGCTCCATGAGGCGGTCAAAGACGCCGACGCCCAGGCCGTCACAGTCGATTTTGACGTGTATCTCTGCCCAGGGCTGCTCCAGGGCATAGCGCTTGATGAGCTGGACGGCCTTGCCGCTCAGCTCCATGGTGTCGTTGTGGTGGTATATCTCCGGCTTTTCCTGGAGCTTCTTGTCCAGGACAGGGGATAGGACGCTGCTGTCATCGCCGTAGCGGGCGACGTCAATCCCGATGTCCACACGGGCCGCCCGGTCAATCTCCGGGGCCTCGGCCTCGCTTGCCCGCTCTGCCCACTCCATCGGTATGAAGCTGTCAGGCAGGGCCTTGGGGAACTCCCCGGCCACACGGACCCGAAAAACGTCGCTGTCCTCACCAAACATATCAATGATGGTGTCGATGAACTGCTGATCTACTCGGCTGCTGTCCCGCCCATCAATGTGCATGGCGTTGTAAAGCTCGCGGGACTTGTGGTGGCTGTCATAGAAAAAGCCGGTAATCTTCGTGGGGTTCCCACACATTACCAGCTTTGCACCCTCCGTAGATAGTGCGCCGAGGACCGGCTCGAATATCTCATCTCGGACGCCGGAGGCTTCGTCGATGATGTAGAGCACGTGCTCTGCGTGAAAGCCCTGGAGGGCGTCGGGCTTACTGGCCGTCCGGCCTACCGCGAACCACTCTTCCGGGTGGCCTCTCATGTAGACCTTTTCCTTGGTCCATATCAGCTCTTGAGACAGAGCCGGGTTACTGCGGAGCCATTTCGCAATCTCGGCCCACAGGATGTCCCATAGCTGGTGCTGGGTGGGGGCGGTGCAGGGTATCTTGGGATATGGCCTGGTAGTCAGGAACCAGATAGCAAGCCAGCTCTCCACCGCGCTCTTGCCGATGCCGTGGCCGGAGCGTACAGAGGTCATGGGGTACTGAGCTACGCTGTTCAGGATGGCCCTCTGATTGCTGTCCGGCTTGGCCCTTATGATGTCCTCCACGAAGTCCACCGGATTGTCGGCGTAGTAGAGGATGGCGTCACTTGTCAGGTTCATTTTGCTGCTTCCTCCGTTCCCACGCCTCGGATATGACGGCGGCAAGGCTGCTGTCGGCCTGCTCATTCGCCTTGCCCGGTGCGGTATCGGCCTCCAGCTCCATGCGGTTCTCACGCTCCAGCTTGGTAGCCTCTCGGATGAACGCCACAAGGTTCTTCGGGTCTATCTCGCTGGGGTCCATGTCCTTGAGGGCCTGCAACGCCTTTTCCTGCAATTTCAGGGCGATGCTGATATGACGGTCAGCCATTTTCCGGCGCTTCTTGACGGCCTGGGCATGGGCTTTCCTCTGGACATCAACGTCGTATGCGGCGGTCCGCTCCACCCACTGATAGGTGCGGCTCCATCGGCCTATGAGCGTGGTACTTTTGTTTAACTGCTTAGCAACCGCCCGGATGCTGCGCTCTTCCCCCAGCTCCAGGTAGACCGAAAACGCCTCATACGCTTTGACACCCTCGCCCTCCAGACGCTCCCACGGCTCGGTGTCTCTGTGCTTCGGCATTCCGATCTACCCTCCTTTCGGGGCCGGTAGCCGTCACTTAACGGCTATCCAGCCACAGAAATTCAGGCAGCGCCAAAACATATCGACTTGCCGAAAACCGGCGGTCCGCATCATGTCCACGCTCCACTCGGCCTTGAGCGGAGACAGCACATTTTCCAGGCTGCGCCGCTTGGACATGATTTGCTCATCGGTATAGCCGTTTTCCCGCTTCATCTCGTAGTAGAGGTCCACCATCAGGTCATCCATGTTTTCGCTGAGGATTTTCTCTACAAAGATGAACGCCCCGCCGTCGGTCAGGCCGTCGTAAATCTGCTTGAGCATCCGGGGCCGGTAGGACGTCGGCATGAACTGCATGGACAGAACGGAGAGGACCAGGCTGCTCTTTTGCTCAAATGGCAAATACTCCCAAATATTCCCTGGCCGAACCGTGACGTTGACGTCTGCCCGGAAGCGCTTCTCGCAGGCTTCCACCATGGCCGGTGCGTTATCCACCAGCAGAAAGTTATTGCTCTGGCCGTACTTCGCCACGAATGGCTCCACGGCCAGGCCGGTGCTGCACCCCACGTCCACAATCAGGGTCTCCGGCTGGATGAAGCGCTCGCCCAGCTTGTAGGTAAGCGCCCGCATAGATCGGTAGTCCGGGATGCTGCGCTCAAGCATATTGGCGAAGCAGGCAGCCACTTCTCCGTTGAACTCCCATTTCTCCCCAGGGTGTACGTTGTCTCTCATTTTGCCTCTCCTTTCGTCGGAGGGGGCAGGCGAATACCGAGCCGGTGCTCAAACGCTTCCCGCGCTCGCTGAGACAGTCCCATGCGTGAGCCGTCCGGGTAGGGAAGCTCAAATTCAAAGTCCAGCGCAGCGGCCAGGGCCGCAGGGTCCACTATCGGGTCTGCCGCCTCCATGTACCAGAATTTTGTTATCATCTCCAGGCGCTTCACGGTACGGAAGCACGGGGCGAAGATTGCCCGCATCTCTTCCTCGGTGTGGCCCTTTTGGACCTTGGGGTGTGCTCCGATGTCCCCCAGGATGGTGTTAGGTTCATAGTCCAGGTCAAAGGTCAGGATTTTTTCTGCGGCCATAAACTTTTTCTTTGTGTTCACGAACTGCGGGGCCTTGTTGCTCTGGCACCAGCAGACCACCATCCCGTCCGGGGCGCACAGGGCCGCCGCGATGACGGCAATCTGCTTCCGGTCCGCCATAAAGGGGACGCTGTTGAACACGCTGGAGATGAAGACGCTGCTGTACGGCGTCCCGGCCTCCACTTCGTCCAGGAAGCGGGCGGCAATCTCCAGGCTCTTTTCCTTGTGGATTTTCTCGCCCACAGTCACGAAGTACGGCTCAAAGGCCGATACCTGAATACCGGCCTTGCGGAGCGTCCGGGTGTTGTTGAGCTTCCCGGCTCCAAAGTCTACCACACTGGACCCGTAGTGTCGGCGCCAGGTCTCCAGGGCCGCGCCCTCCAGCTTGCAGAAGTCCCGCCCGCAGTTCTTCGGGAACACGCCCTTAAAGAAGCCGTCCCCCAGGGCGGCGTTGCCCTCGGCGTCGGTCTCCCTGGTGTTCCGCTCCCGCATGAAGCTGTTGAAGCGCAGATCGTCGGCGTAGGTGCTTTCCATGTCAAAGTCCATGGATAACAGGTTGAGCATGGAGGACGCGAAAGCCTCTTGCTCCGGCCTCACCTTGACGCAGGCGATGACCTTTCTTCCGGCCTCCGCTGCTACTTGCAGGCGGCCTATCCCGTTGATGACGTTCCCAGCCTCTCCGATGACTACCGGCATGGCACTCCCGATGCGGCGCTCCAGGGATTTTGCAAGCTGCTTGATGTGGGTGTCGAAGCTCCGGTGATTGAGCTTTGCCAGCTTTACGACGTCCATCCGGCGCAGGGCGTAGACGCAGGGAAATGACGCTTCGGTCCCCGGCTCGATGTCCGGCAGCTCCCCGGTCATGGCCTCGATGTCCATTTCATAGAGGCGGCGTCGGATGATGGCGCAGGTGTCTTGCTTCTGGAGGTCATTCGTGGCCCGGTTGAAGAGGACGTTCACGGCCCGCCGCTCTCCCAGGGTCTTCCCGCTCACATACTCCACGGGTATCTGCCGGAAGCCCATGCGGGAGGCCACAAGATGCCGCTGGTGCCCGCTCAGGATTTCGCCGCTCTCATCGGCGTAGATCGGGAGCAGGAAGCCCAGCTTGCGGAGGGACAGCTCCGTGAGGGCCAGACGCTTTTCATCGTTGCGCCGGGGGTTATACTCCGACGCTCGCACGGCGTCAATGGGGACAAGTTTAATCATGGCGCAGCAACCTCCGTTTCATCTCCTGGGCGATTTCTCCCTGGTCGAAGATACCGGCGTCCCGGATGCTTTCGACCAGGCGCTTGTAGCGCGGGACCTCCACCTTGAAGTGTAGGTGTCCAATTCGGACAACCGTAGTTCCCATGGTAGGCTCATCGTCACTACCGGCGGGTTCGTCCTCTTCCTCGCCGTCCGGGTCTTCGTCCTGGTCCCAATCCGGGTCATTGTCGGCGTCTTCGCCCTCGCCGTCTCCGCCGAGCTGCCGGTAGACCAGGACCTCATCTCGGTCAAAGCCGGTTTCAAACTCCAGGACCTCATCATCCCGCAGCAGATCGCCCAGGCGGTCGGTGTCCCAGCAGCCCTCGATGCGGTTCAAGGCAAGGCAGAGCTTCATCTCCTTGCTTTCGTCCGGCTGGTCGATGACAGAGCAGAGCACTTCTTTCCATCCCAGGTCCCGCAGGACCACAAGGCGTTGATTACCACCAATGCAGCGCATATTGTGGAGGTTCACGACCGGCGGCTCCACCATGCCGTTAAGCTCGATGCTCCGGCGCAGGGCCTTGTACTCATCGCTCCCGCGCTCGATGTCCTCGCGGGGGTTGTAAGGGGCGGCCACGATGTCGGAGAGCTTCAGCATCTCCAGTCTGGTTTCATACTTCATCGAAAAGCCTCCCTTTCAGCTCCGCGCAGACAAGCTCCTGGGTAAAGCCCACCTTTTCCCGGACGTCTGCCATAAGGTCCTCAAACTCCGCTTCCTCCAGGCGGAAAGAGAAGTCGCCCACGATACACTTAATGCCGTCGGCGGTGTCCTCTTTCTTGCCCAGGGAGGGCGGTTCCTCATCCTCGCCCAGCTCGCCGCCGATTTCCCCCAGGAGATCGTCAATGTCTGCCTGGGTAAAGCCGGTGGCGAGTAGGTTCTCTCCATCGTCGATGAGCTGCTGGATGATGTCGGCCAGTTGGCCGTAGTCCCATTCGCCGTCCAGCTTGTTCAGGGCGATGCACAGCGCCTTGGCCTGGGCCTCCGGCATATCCACCACGACAGCGTTTGTCTCCGTTTCCCCGGCGGCCAGCAGGACGGAAAGCCGCTGGTGTCCTCCGATCAGGCAGTTGTCCCGGATGTTCACGATGAGGGGCAGGACCAGGCCGTTTTCCTCAATGCTCGCGTCCAGGGCTTTATACTCCTGGTCCTTGGGCGTGAGCTGCACCCTGGGGTTATAGGGGGCCGGTTTGATGTCGGCCAGCTTGATTACTCTGGTTTCCACGCTTCCACTCCTTTCAGATTTGGGCAATAAAAAAGCGGGGCGCTCTCGCGTCCCGCCTGGTGGCTGATATTCTGTTATCCGAATAGGCTGCACTGGTCGAAAGCCGGGACCCTCGCCATGCCCGCCGATTTGATGAAGCGGTCATAGGGGGCAGCCTCGATGCCGAACCGCGCATACATGGCCCGCGTCTTCGGATTGCTCTCCACCGCGTAGTAGTGCGCCCCCTCCGGGCCGTTCTGTGCGCCGTGCCGGGGCAGGATGAAGCGCCGGAGGGCGCTCTCCTTGAAGACCGGAGGCTCCGCGTTGATGTCGTTGAAGTACCACTCCTGGGGCTGCCAGCCGGTCTTCCGCTTGATGTTCGCCATGGTCTGCTTCATCTGGTAGTCCGGTCTGGCCGTCACGATGATAACATAGTCATCCCGGATGGCCTCAATCAGATCGGCCCGGTACTCTTCGGCCTCCATGCGCCGGGAGAATGGCCGGAGCATTCGCGTGTCCGCCTGGTTTCCTACCAGGGTGTAGTTTAGATCGAGTAGGCAGATGTTTTTCATAGGTTAGTTACTCCTTTGCTTTTTCCTACCGTTATTATACCACATTTTGGGGCTTCTGTCACAGGTTTTCACAAAAAAGATGCCCGTAATTTAGTATTTATGACGGTTTTCTCTACCCACACTCTTTCATTGTGGATGAGTATAACACAGATAAATTGCACCGTCAAATTGTAAAATTGCACGGCAAAATTGCAAGCCCTTATCTCAAGGCTTCCGCGCCGTATAGCCAGACTGCGACGCGCTGCACAAGCCTCTTTCGGTGCCGCCAGACGGTGGAGGTATCGCACTCCAGGGCCTCAGCTATGTCCCTGTCATCCACGTCATCCAGGTACTTCCCGGACAGCGCCCGGTAGTAGGGGTCATCCCGGACCGTGGCGAGCGCCCGCTCCAGGGTCTCAATCTCATAGCGGTCCGCCGCGATGGTAGCCTCCATGTCCATGAGAACGGCCTCCCATATCTCATCCGGGGTGAGCCGGTTCCCGTTCTTGACAAACCGGGTGATGCTCTTGCTCCGCTCTCTCGGTCCGTAGAGCTTGAATTCTTCCAGCCGCTCAAGGTCATCCTCCAGCTTGATTTTCAGGGTGGGCAGGCCGTAGAGACGGCGCTCAGTAGCCTTGAAAGCATCTTTGGCGGTGCGCTCGGCAGAGATGCGTCCGGCTTCAACGGCCTGCATGATGATGTCCCTGATGTTCTCCTGTGATTTGCCCATTGATTTTGTCGCCTCCCATGTGGTAAAATAGCTTTGTCACGGGCTGTCTTCCCTCCGGGGGAGGCGGCTTTTTTTATTTGCTCAGGGCTTCCCGCCCTTTATGATCTGGAAGTTTCTTCGGCGCGTCTCTGCGGCCCTCGCCCTCCGCTGCTCAACTATCCTCTGCATCTCAAGGTACTTTTCCGGGAACTTGTGCCTTGGGCAGTCCGGGCGCCACTGGCTGCGCTTGGAGAAGTCGCCGTCGTAGTGCTTGCACTCATCGCAGCAGAAGCAGATGTCCTCGGCGTTCTGGACCTCGCCCGGCGTTATGTACCACGCCTCCAGCTCTGCATTGTAGAGACAGTGATCGCAGGCGCACCCGTAGCAGCTCATGGCGTGTTGATGTCCACGGCGATGCACTCCACCCAGGGGAGGGCGTTATAGGCTTCCCGGGCCTCCTTGTCCGTCATGGAGAGAAATTCATCGTACCCCTTTACTTCGATGAGAACGGCCTCAACATCTTCATCGTCAAAGAAAAAGATGTGTTCCTCTGAAACCAGGTACTTTGTGACACTGGCCGGACCCCAGGCCCCCATCCAGCGAGCGCACCCGTCATCGCATACAATCTCGCTGTCCACCATCGGGACGATAGGCAGCTCCGGGTGGGCCTTAATCAGCTCCAGCAGATCAGAAATATACTTGTCCATATCTCATCCTCCGTGGTTCACTTGACGATGTGCCAGTCATCGGCCAGCATATCCGCTTGGGAGGCCAGCCAGCCCATTTGCACACCAGAGCTTCCCACAAAGGCAAAGGCCCGGTTGCCGATGGCCTCATGCTCGGCGTTGACGGTCTCCCCGCCGGGGGTTACATAGGAAATCGCGGACGCCAGCTCCACATACTGGCCCTTGCCATTCCATCCGCGCCGGGCAATTTTGGCGCCCCTCTTCGCGGCCTCAATGGCAAGGCCGAAGTTCATAGCGTCCGTGGGCCGGTAGGCTTCCTCAAACGCTTCCTTGGGGGACCAGCTCACATACCCATCCGCGTACCGGACGCGGTAGCCGTCCTCCACGCTGGGGAAGTTGGGGAACGCCACGGGCAGGTCATCAGTGATGGTGATGTGCCCGTGGCCGTCCATGCAGCGGTAGGCAGGCTCAGCCTCAATAATCTTGGTCCCGATGTACTGTTTCATTTCTCATGCCCTCCAGTAAAGATATTCTTAATCCGGTCCAGCAGGCCGGCCCGCTTGTCGTGGTAGGTGTCGGCTGTTTCTTTGCTCCACACGGCGTCCAAAACGTAGTCCTCCTTGCCGTCTCCCTGGGTGTGGATGAACACCGGAGTAGCGGCGATGGTCTCCAGCGCCTCTACCCGGCGCTCCAGCGCCCGGAGGCGCTTTTCCCGGCGGGCGCTCATCTCTGGCCCTCCATCAGCTCGCCCAAGCGGTTCTTTACTCGAACCAGGATGTCAAGCTCACGCTGAGCCGCTTTCTGCGCGGCTGGCATAGCAGCCCGCAGCACCGGCGAGATGGCGCCCATGATGGCGGTGCTGCCCTCCGGTGGGTTGACTTGCTTCTCCCGCTTCTCAATGAGACCTTGGAGGTCTGCAAGAAGCTGGACGTCTTTCTGAAAATTACTCATGGTGTGTCCTCCAATCCCTCCAGGAACAGCAGCACACCAGGGCCGCCGATGCGGACCTCATAGGGCGCTGCCTCCTGGGGCGTGATGTACTTATGCCCAAACCGGCCTTTCATGTCCCGCCAGACTGTCCAGGGGACGCGGTAAAATCCCACGGACCCAAAGGAACACAGGACAAAGACCACGGCTCCGAATTGATGCGCCCGCTCCAGGCGCTCCGTCTGGTCCGCTGTCACACGGTCCTGGGTCATCTTCTCAACGTCGGTGTACTTGGCCTCGAAGTTGACCGCTCGGCCTCCGAACAGAAAGCCCTTGTAGTCGGCCTGGGCCGTGCTGGTGTAGTGCGCGATGAACTTCCCGCCGCCCAGGTCCTTAGTCGGTTGCATCGGCTCCGGCGTCTTCTCAATGTCCGCGATCTGGCGGCTCCGGTAGAAGTCGCAGGCCCCGTTTATCATCTGCTCAAAAAAGGCTCCCTGGGCGCGGTTCTTCCGGTTCTGGTATCTAAGGGCTGCTTTCGCCCTCTCGTTTGGTGTCATGCTCTAACATCGTCCTCCCCTCAGCCTCGGTGGAGAATACAGTCTTCCCCCAGGCATCCAGCAGGGCCAGGGTAAAGGGGATAGGCTCTACAATGCGGCGCGGGGTGACTACTCTGCCAAAGAGGAACTTCTCGGCCTCCCGGACCCCGTAGTGACAGGCCGGGTTATCCCGTACCCGCCATACCGTAGCGCCCAGGGGGACCGGCAAGCGCAGTAGCAGGCCCGCCGCCTCATCCCTCCGGTATTGTTCCAGCTCCCTCAGCGCCGCACCATAGATGCCCATTGTCTACTCTCCTAACTTTTAAGGCTTATTTGTTCGTTTTTTATGGTGTTTTCCACAAATTCCACACACTTCTCCACAGGACTTCGCCGCTCTCATCAGCTCATCCACCACGCGCCCAGGGGAAATACCCAGGCGCTCAGCCTCGGCCTCCAGGTGGTAGGCTGTCTGTGACGATACGCGGATGGTGATTTTCTTTCGATACTCGCTCATGCCTCGCCTCCGCCGGTAGGCCGGAGGTAGCCATTTTCAACGGCCATGGCCCGGATTTTACGGATGGTGGCGTCGCTGACCCGCAGGCCGGTGTCGCTCCTGGTAGCCAGGCTGTCAATAAAGCCGTTGATGACTTTCTCAAGCTCATCCTGCGAGATGACGATAGGGCGGTTGCGCCCTTCCAGCTCATCCAGGTAGGCGCAGAGCTGAGCGTCGGTCATCTTCCGCACCCGGATTGCCCGGTCGTGCTGCTCCTGTTCAAAGCCGGTCCTCCGGCAGCTTCGCTTCTTCAATAGTTCTCCCTCCAGTTATTTTCCGTCTACCCGTACCATGCCCTCCGGGTACTCCTGAATGAGAGGGCCGCCCCACAGGTCTTTCAGACTGTTTTTCATAAAGACAGGGACCCCGGCAGACTGAGCAACTTCCGTGATGGCCTCTACCCATTCCCGCTTCGGCTGCTTTCGCTTGCTTCCCGGCCCGGTCATGGCTCCGATGATGACCCAAAGAGGCTCGCCCAACCGCCGGAAACCGGCGCAGTCATCCGCGCTGAACGGCTCCAGCAGCGGCTCAATGCTCAAGAACGTGTTGACGCAGGAAGCTCCAAAGTATTCCGTTTCGGGGCTGGTGATCGTGGTCCCATACCAGAAGTTCCGCTCCATGGGAAGCTTCCCGGCGTGGCCCATGTCAAGATACCTCTGCGGGTTCTTGGTGAGGAACAGGTAAGTATGCTGCGGCGCTCGCTTGCAGGCGGCGAAGACATCCTCAATCCAGATGTCCGGCACCCACTCCCCGAACAGGTCTCCCATGCTGGAGACGAAGATCCGTGCAGGCGTCTTCCGCTTCTCAGGATAGTCCATGGTGTAGGCGTGATAGGTGGGGGCAAAGCCCTTGGGGTACGCGGTAGAGCGCGCAGGCTCCCCGGTTTCGTCGCAGAGCTTGGTAGGCTGCTCCACGTAGTAGCACCCAGTCCCCTTGGGTAGTACCTCCAGTGGCTCAATGATGGGCCGCTCGCAGGGGTGCGGGCCAAACCTGGACACCATGCGCCGGGCGTAGCAGTATTCGCACCCGTGCTTGCACCCCGTTACGGGGTTCCATGTGTGGCTGCACCACTCAATGTCGGTTTTGTGAATATTCATAGGTCAGTCTCCCTCGCGCTTGGGGGCGGTGGCCCCCATGTCAAATAAGCTGCATTGGTTCTCCATCATCTTCCGGTCGGCCTCTTCCTGCTTTATCTTCCGCAGGCAGCAGGGACCGTACCCATCCCGCAAGCCCTGGGAGGATGTCAGCAGACCTCCACACCGCTTGCACCGGCGGGCCGGGATGGTGAACACTTCATCGTGCATAGGCTACACTCCAAACGCGATTAGAATAGACAGGGCCAGCAGGCCCGCAGATGTAACCTTTGCGCCGTTGCTCCGGTCATTCATGGTCTTGCCCCCAAAGGTGTAGCAAAATCCAGAAAATGTAATCAGGATGAAGAGGGTCCACGTAAACAGCAGCATCGTCATTCACCCAGTAGCTCGCAAAGGTGCTCCAGCTTGGCAATCTCCATGTCGGTGTTGTCACCGAAGATGACGTGGAGCTGGTTCAGCATGATTTCCACATCGGCCCTCTCTTCGGAGATCGCCGCCAGGATTTCCGCCTCATCGCCCTGCTCATGGTCCTTGAAGCGCAGATACTTGAGTAGGGCCTTTTGCAGCTCGTTCATCTCTTCTACCGCCATGAGGATTTGAGCGCTCTCCCCGAACTGCTCCACGGCCTGCTCATAGAGGGCCATTTCCGCTTGCTCCGGGGTCTCATCCACTCCGGGCTGCGGACCGTCGGCGGGCCGGATTTCTGCCGCTCTCTTCTTGTCCTCGGCGTCAAGGATAGATGCCAAGATGTCAGATTTCAGAGTTAAAGCCGGGCGCACACCCCCGTAGCCGCTGTATGCGTAGCTGCTGTCGAGGCTCCCGTCCGAGATCACGCAGCGCACGTAGGAGGTCCCGGAACTCTTCGGGGTCCCGTCCGGCGTGATGAGCCAGCGCCAATGCTCCGGCGTGGGGTGCAGATCGCGGGTCTGCCGGTACTCATCGGCGGTGAGCATCGTTACCTTGTCCAGACAGTTTCCGTAGTCCCGGAGGCCGTCATCGGCGGTCAGGTCGCGGTAGGTGGGGACAATGGCGTCTTTCAGGCCGGGGCATTCAGCGATGAGGTTATCCAGGAACTCGCCGTTGAGCCGCTTCCGCAGGCTCGCCTTGTTCCAGTCGTTGCAGTCATTCTCATCAAAGGGGGCCTGGAAGACGTCTTCGGTGGCCTCGCAGAAGTAGAGATCGGAGCAGCCCGGCATCGGCGCCGGAGTGGTCCGCAGCACAATCCAGTCCTGACCGGCCACGTGGAACACGTCTCCGTACTTGAAAGTCCTCTTTTGCTCTTGCATGGTAAATTCCTCCTGATTTTTATTTCCCCGGCTTCTGGCCGTGGTTTATCTGTGGTGGCTTGACCTGTCCGCACCGGGTCGGGTGGTTCAAGCAGGGGTTCTTGCAATTCTTATCCCGGTAGCCGCAATCGGCGCAGCAGATGTTTCCGTGCCGCCGGTCACAGTTGAAGAGCTTACATCGGCGTGGTGCTGTCTTACTCACGGGGCCTCACCTCCTTAGCGGATGCGCCTCGGACACCACCGGGGAGATGTCTTGATTTGCGGAGCACTTTCTCCCGGTGCAGTAAAGGCGATAAAACCCGGCATACGTGGACTGCGCGGGCACGTCCTCTTGAACGTCTCCAGCGCGTCCGGGTGTCTGCATACACATTCACCCCGAGGGCCTTTTCTGTGCCAGCTATTTGCCGTGAGCTTTGCCCGTCCCATCAGTTCCATGTAATGGCACTCCGAGCATACAGGCGTATCTTTTTCCATCCTCGGCTTACCTCCCAAAGTAGATACCGCAGTCCTCGCAGTAGATGACGTCGGCTCCCTGTTCAAATTCGGCCTGGTAGATGTACCCCTGCCCGTAAAGGTCCGAGTGCTCACCGCTCAGGACGTCCCGTGCGGTCTCCCAGGCCCGCGCAACGGCGTGGGCCTCTCCGGGCTTGACGGCCCGGTCCGGCCACACTACGCCAGTCCAATAAAAGCGCCCATACTGCCGGTAGGCCGTGAGCACTTCCTCCACGGTGTCCGGGAAACGGTCATCCTCCATCCGGTTCAGGATGACATCGCCCACACGATGGCGGCACAGGTCGCAGCAGGCGTCCCCGCCCGCCTCCTGGTAGATCGCGCAGGCCAGCATCTCAACCTCTTCCTCGGTCCAACCGGGATAGGGCGAGACGGTGGGGACCGGCGATGCGGTGAGGGTAGGCGTCGGGTCCACCATCAGGACCGGAAGCTCCGTCGCGTCCGCAGGCTCAGCAAAGGCCGCACCTCTGGCCTGCCCTGGCGTAAACAGGGCGCTCACAAACACCAGGGCGCACAGGGCGCCACAAGCAAGGGTCATCGTCCGTTCTTTCACTTGTTCCATCCTCTCCGTTCATAGAATTTTTCTTCGTTTTCGTAGGCTTCCTCTACGGTTTTAATGCCACAGTCCCTAAGATTTCGCATGACGCTCTCAATGTACCCCCAAAAGAGCTTCCCACGCTTCCGGCCCTGTTCAAAGGCGTAGCCCAGCAGCTCCTTGTTTTCCTCCGGGAATGACATGGACCACTCTCCATCCTCATTCCGAGACTGGACCATGATCTGAAAGAACGTCCGCTTCTCATCGTATGGCCCAGGGGTCTTGCCTGGGAAGAACTCTGCCCACAGGTGGGCGGTGGTCTCCGCAAGCTCCACCCCCAGGGCCTCCGTGTAGCCGAAATAGCTTGTCGGGTCCTCTTTGAACTCTGCCAGGAAGTCTCCCTCCAGGTCATCCGGGGGCGGCTGCCAGCCCTCCATCTCTTCCACTGAGCGGAGATGGTAGGTGCTGGGCCGCCCCTTGATGCCTGGGGTGAAGTCCAGATAGCCGCCGTCTATAAGCTCCTGTCGGGCCGCTATGGTGGTGGTCCTTGATTTAGTGTTTATCATCGCGCATAGCCTACTGTTGTCCAGGGCGAAGTGCTCCGGCCAGCGCAGGCTATTGGCTAAATCCATCAGCTTGTACCATAGGAGCTGCGCGGCCATGGATAGAGGGGTCCGCCTCATGCGGTTGGCGAAAGCTCGGTGCTCCATGATGTACCTCAGGCGGACCCCTCCTTTCCGTGGATTTGAGGCCGCCCGGCCTCATGGGTTTCACTCCATCGTTACAGAGCTACCGTCTTCGCCGCCGGTCACGATGATATTTTGACTGAACCGCGCTTTCATGGTCGGGTCATGGGAGATAGCCAAAATCCGCATATTGGGGTTTCTGGCCGCCATGTTCACCAGCGCGTCCGCGTAAGCCTCCGTCCCGTCCGCGTCCAGGAAGGGCGGCTCATCAATGAAGAGCATACCGAGCTGGACGCCTGCCCTCCGTGCCTTGACGTCGGCCAGGCCCAGGGTGACGGCCAGGGCTATCTTCACCTTTTCGCCGCCGCTGTGGGACTGATAGGGCCGGTTCCCGCCGGTGATGGTGTTAATCCAGACCTCCAGGCTGTTGACTACCGTTTTTGTGCTCTTCTGCTCGCGCTCGGTGCGGATGTCAACGGCCATGCGCCCGCCGGTCATGGCGGCCAGGATGTCGTTGCTCTGCCGCATAATCTCCGGGACCACACCCCGGATAATCATGTACTGAATACCGTCCAGGCCAAAGGCTTGAGTAAGCACCGTATAGTCATTCAGGGTGGCCGCCGCGTCCTCGATGTCCCGCCGGAGCTTTGCCGTCTGCGCCTCGGCCTCGGAGATCGCCTCCAGCTTGGCCTTGATGACCCCGCGCTGGGTAGCAAATTCGGTGAGGCTCTTCCGGCGGCTCTCCAGGGCGGCCCGCAGGCCCTTAACGTCCCCAGGCGCTTTCGGTGCTCGCTGCCGGATGTCCTCGGCCTCCTGGTGCGCGGTGGTGACTTTCCGGGTCAGCTCCGCAATCTCCAGGCGCAGGCGCTCAAGCTGCGGCTCCAGGGCGTCGGCGGTCGCGCCGGCCGCTTGGCAGTCGGCCAGATGTCCGGCGATGGGTTCATCGTCTTCAATGCTCTTCTTCGCGGCCTGGTACTCGATGACCGCCAGCCCCAGGGCCGCCCGCTCCGCGTCAATCTCCACAGTCCGCTCCTTGGCGTCCTGGGCGGTCTGTTCGGCGGCCTGGATGGAGGCGGTGATTTCCTCCAGCTTCGCTTCTGCCGCCGCGATCTGCGGCGCGATGGCGGTCATGGTCCGGTAGGTATGCTCCTTGGCCTCCAGCTCCGCCAGGTCTCCCGACGGATTACCCAGGGCCTCATGCGCTGCCAGGACCTCTTCATAGGCTTTCGTCAGCTCTTCATACCGGGCGCGGTCCTCCGCTTTCATGGTCTCCAGGGAGTAGGACAGCTCCGGGATAGCGGCCTGAGCTGCCACAGCGGACACCAGGAACTTGCAAGTAGCGGTCTCCGGCACAGGGCAACCGCTGTCGGCCAGCTTCCCGGCCTCGGCCTGAGCCGCCGCAAGGCGGGATTGAAGCTCCCCGATGCGGACCCGGCTGTCTGCCAGGTGCTTGTCTTTGGCCTCCCGTGCGGCCAGCAGCGCCTTAGTAGTCTCAAAGGACTTGGCAAGCCGCTCCTGGGCCTCCGCTTTTACCGGGGCCAGGGCGTCAAGCGCGGCCTGGGCCGCCTCCACGTCCGGCTTTCTGTCGATGATGTCCTGGTACTGCCGGAGCTTTCTCCGGGCCGCCTCCGCGTCCAGCTCCGCCTTGCCGATTTCATCCCGGAGGCGGGACAGCTCCTTTAGCAGCTCCTTGTCCCGGTCCACCTTGGGGGAGAGGTCCTGGAGTTTTGCCCGCGCCGCCTTGACCCTCTCAGCGGCGTCCTGGGCGTCTCTGAGACCGTTTGCAAGGTGGCGGGCGTCCTGGTATTGGCCCTCCAGTTTCTCCAGCTCCAGAGCCTTTCTGTCTCGCTCCCGGTCATATTCCTTGGCCTGGGCGTCCTTATCCTCGGCCTGCCGTATCACTTCGGCAAGCAGAGCCTCGGCACTCTCCAGCGCCCGGAGGTCCGCCTCGCCGGATGCTACGTCATGGACAGCTTCGTCCATCTCTTCGGACAGCACCATGTCCTCATCCAGTAGCTCATCCTTTTCGCTGATCTGCTCGCCCAGGACGTTGATACGCTCCTTGAGGGCGGCGATGGTACGGCGCTGCTCCGTAGCGGATGCCTTGGCGATGTCCTCCATCCTGCCGTAGATGTCCAGGCCCAGGAGGGCAGATAGGACCTCCATGCGCCGGTCGCTGTCGGCGTCCAGGAAGAGGCCGTAGGCGTCCTGCCGGATGAGGGCGATGCTACAAAAGGTGTTGCAGTCCATACCGAGCAGCCGCTCAATGCGGGCCTGGGTCAGCTTCATGGTAGTGTCGCTCTCATCTGCCCAGGCGTCCCCCTCCGGGTTCCACCGCTGGAGGGCCAGGGTGCCGCGCCCGCTCTTGGTCCTGGTGCGGATGACCCGGTAGTCCTGCCCGCCCAGGGCAAAGGAAAAGGTGATGCTGCCGCTTTTCATCCCGTCGCGGACCCAGCCACCGATGTCCTCTTTCCGGGTCTGCTCGTAGAGGCAGTCCGCGATTGCGTCCATGAAGAGAGAGGACTTGCCGACACCGTTCTGGCCGTTCACCATCGCCATGTGTACCGGGGAGAAGTCAAAGGCCGCCTCCGTGTAGCTCCGGTAGTTCTTGACCTCAATCGTCCGGGGCATAAAGGCTCCGGCGTGTTTGCTGTCCTCGCGTCCATCGTCGGCCTGCTTGATGATCGGCGCGGCCAGCTCCATGAGGCGGGCCGCTTTCTCGCCGGTGATGTCGTTGGTCTCCAGCCAGCGTGACAGGCACTCGGCGGGGCCGTCGTGCTCCGTGAGCTGGTCCTTGGCGTCCAGGGCCTCCACGTCATCCGGGATAATCTCGGCCACATAAAACGCTCCGGCGTCCATCAGGCGCTTTTGCAGCTCAGCCCGGTTAAAGGCTTTTTCCTGCTCCAGTGTGCAGGAATACCGGACCCGGACCACGCGCCCCTCCACATCCCCAGGATTGAGGGTGCCGCTGGAGATGAATTCGGACACGTCCTGCTGCTTCATCGTCACCGTCCGGTGTACTCGCTCCGGAGTGCGCTGGAACTCCGAGACCACGCTCCGGTCCCCGTCTGAAAGCTGGTGCAGCCAGAAGCCATGAGCGGTTCCCTCATCGTTGAAAGTGAGCTGGTTCACGCTTCCGCAGTAGTAGGCTGGTGTGGTAGAGCTGAGGCGCTGGGGCTTGTGAATGTGGCCGAAGCAGGCCAGGTCCACGCCCGCCGCGTCGATGGTGGCCGGGAGGACCACCACGTCCTGTCCGGCAAGGAACGTGCTGCCATTGTCAGCCTCGCTCCCGCTTACCGTGTAGTGGGCCGTGAGGATGGAGGGGAGGCTCCTGTCCAGCTCCGTAGCCAGCCCCAGGATGATGTCGTTGACAAGGGCGGTGGCGTTCCGGTTCTCCGTCTCCTTATCGGCGCCAGGGCAGAAGAGGCGCAGCCGCGCCTTGTCGAAGCCGGGGACGGCCATGATCTGGACCGGCCCCTCCGATGTCACCAGGCGTTCCACCCTCGGCTCGGTGTAAATGTGTAGGTTCTTGAGGTCCGGCGTTGCCTTGCGGATGACCTCAAAGGCGCGGGGGTTATCATGGTTCATCGTGCCGAACAGCAGCACCACCGCGTCGCTGTACTCGCACAGAGGGACGATGAAGCGGGAAATGGCGTCGTTGACGTCATCCAGGGCGGTATCGGCCCACACGCGGGACCGATTGAAGAGATCGCCCGCGATGATGGTCACGGTCGGCCCCTCCGTCCGGGCCTTGTTCACAATGGCGTCCATGCACCGCAAGGTGTCTTGGCGGCGCAGATTTGCGCCGTCCTTGGTGGGGCCTGCCAGGTCCCCCAGGTGAATGTCGCCGGTGTGCAGTATCTTAATCATGGTCCGCCTCCTTTCTCGCGTCTTCCTTGGCCTGAGCTAAGGCTCCATCCAGGTAGGCCCGCCAATAGCGGCAATCCCCGCCGTCCGGCTCCCGGCTTTCCTCTTCCATGCGCTGCCGGGCAAATTCAATCACGCTCATCTCCTCTGCGCTCCTTTCATCTTCTCTTGGCACTCAGGGCAGAGGACCCGCCCAAAGGTGCGCTGACTGTACCCCACAATGTCCTCCGCGCTCCACTTACGGCCATTCCTGCTCTGACCGCCGGTAATCTCCCGGCGGCACTCCGAACAGAACACGCCCTGCGGCTCCGGGTCCGCCCAATCCGGGACAGCTCCGTACTCCGGCGATCTGCTCCAGCTATCCTCCGGCTCTTCCGGTGCCTCATCCCAGGGCATAGGCCCCTCATCCTCGTAGGGGGTGACGGTCTCGGCGGCCTGCGCCGCCGGGAGGCTCGCCCTGGACGCCTGGGTGGGCATCTCAAAGAGCATACCCATCGACTGGAGGTAGTTGCTCGCCACGGCCTGCTTGATTTCCGGGGCGTCCAGGTTGGGGACCACGCGGGCCACGATAAAGGGCTTTTTCAATTCCTCATAGGCGTAGGTCCCGGCCAGGCCCAGGGCGGCCCGGATAGCCCGCATAAAGGCTTTGCTCTCAGCCATGGCGGTGCGGTGGGGGAGGAAGCGCCGGAACTGCTGACCGTTGGCTCCGTCTTTCATCCCGGCGGCCTCCAGGGTGCAGTCAATCTCCTTGGTGGCTTTCATCAGCCGGAAGCCGCCGGACGGCTCCGGGACCCGGATAGTCACGGTGACGGCTACGTCGTGGACATGCTCACAGGTGCCGCATACCCTGGGCTTTCCGGTGGCCCGCGCCATTTCAATGCACCGCTGGCAGCCCTCGGTCCGCTCGGTGGCGGTGTCCACGATGCTGATATTGGCCGCCGCAGCCAGCTTCATGCCGCCTACCTTGGTGATGGCAAAGGCGCTGCTGGACTTCTCGTAGTAGATGTCCTTGCTCGGCCCCCGGTTGGAGCTGTCCTGCCGGACGTCGAGCTGGACCTCGGAGACGGTGATCCGCTGGAGGTTGCTCGCTACCTGCATGGTGGTGACGGGGACCAGGACGTTGTACTTGTCCTTGGGGTACTTGTTGAGTTGGACGATGGCATTTTCCATATTGGGTAATCTCCTTTCGGCTTGACAGGGCCGGTAGGAATGTGCTACAATAACTCCAGGTTAGTTATTTTCGCGCTTGGCCGCTTCCCGTTGCACCGGGGGCGGCCTTTTCCTTTCCTAAGCCAATCAAGATGATGTCGTTGATACTCTCTTCCAGCTTCCGCAGGAAGTCCAGGGCCTCCATAAAGTCGGTCCGCTCAGAGGCGTCTATCACGCCGTCAAAGGCGATTTCCTCCAGGCGGTCGGCCACGTCTTGGCCGTCCTCGATGAGCCGCCGGACCCTGAGCGTCGCATGGGCAAGAGGGCGGTCGGTGGCCGTTCTCCCGATTGCCCGTCCTACCGGACAGGTAGCGCAATACCTGGGTAGGATGTCCGGGCTTTGGTAGCACTCCGCATAGACCAGGGCGTCTTCCGGCTCCATCTCCACGTCGCCGCGCTCATGGCGTCCTATGGTCTCCGGCGAATACGGAACAACGGTTGCCGCCGTTCCCCGGCTGACAAATCCAGCCCTCATCCTTGCCTCCCGCAGATACGCGGGGGGCTTTTTTGTTGTTGTGATAGCCACTCTCATTCACCCGCTTTCTGGTATGATTTTGGTAGATGGTTCAGACCTGGGGCGCGATGCACTTCAACCGGCGGGCAGCTCTCATGGCGTTGTCGGTCAACTGCCGCTGCCATGCGCCCTGCGACGGTGCCCACCGGAAGCCCTCTCCCTTGAGTTCGGTTCGGACGTCCGCGTTGGGTTTCCCATCGAAGATGATCTGGAGGCGGTTCTCCGCGGTGTTCACCACGACCCGGCCCCCGTCGAACTCCCAGCCCTCCGGGGTGCTCTCGGTCCGTTTCTTGAGTTCCGCGATCCGGCCACGGATGCGCCGGATATTGGCGTTGTTGTTCTGGAGTTCATAGGCCGGATAACCGATGCGCCCGCAGAAGTCCGGCGCTCTGAGCTTGGCGATGTCCTCCGGGGTGTAGCCCAGCTCCGCGAGCTTGGCGTCTCCCTTGGCCGGGTCTTTCATGCGGATGGCGGCGTTGGCCGCTTTCATCATCTCCTGGTGCTTCTCCAGGGTGGCGAGCTTCGCCTCCAGCTTCTCCACGGCCTGCGGGTCATCGGAGCTGATGCCGCCGGTGCCGACGCTGCGGATTTTATCAAGCAAGCCCTGGATGTAGTTCCACTCTTCCAGGTTGCGGTCTCTGGCCGCGTTCTGCTTCTCTTTCTTGCGGACCGGGAAGTTACCGCCGCCGGAGATCAGGATGGAGGGGCAGCGGGCCTCGATGGAGTAACTGGCGTTCATGTTCTCGGCCAGCTTGCGGCAGTAGATTTCCAGCAGCCGGTCGATTTTCTCATGGTACATGGGGTCCACGCGCTGCTTCTGGCGCTCGGCCAGCTCGGTAGCCGCGTCCACCATACGGCGGTACTCGGCGGTCGCGCTCCCGGCCTTGTAGTCCCGGAAGCTGTTCATGTCATTGGCGCGGCGGGCAGCCTCTTCGTTGATGGTGTAGTAACTCATTTCGCGGCTCCTTTCTTTTTGGCCTTGACGATGCAGATCAGGGCCTCGCTTCGCCACATATCGTAGATGTCCTGGAGCTTGTTGGCGTTGCGGTAGTTCCGCATACTGTCATAGCGCTTCTTAGCCTCTTGCGGGGTATCGTACTCAAAGACCATGTTCTTTTTCTCGCTGTCCGCGAGGAATGCCTTGAGCGCGGTTGTCTCTTCGCTGTCCTTACGGCTATTCTTCCGCTGGGGAAGCACTTGCAGATTGTAGGTTATTTTCACGCTTATTCCTCCTATGCCGAGTACACAAGATGGTCCTCGGTGATGATGTCTTCCCAGGTCATGCCGTCCGTGCCTGGGATGGGGTCATCCAGGCTCACGGTCTTAATGCGCCTGGATTGCTTGCGCTGCTCGTTGCCGATTGCACTCCGCATGGCAGCACAGGCGATGGTGGTAAACTCATAACGGTAAAGGTCCGGGCGGGCAAACCACCGCTTCACAGCCAGCAGATAGCCGAACACGGCAACATCGAGGTATTCATCCACCGGGAGGCCCCGATGTCTGACGTACCACTCCACAAGCCGGTAATGCTGCTCGGCTACGCTCCGTTCCGCCGGAGACAGGGTCGTGAGGGTCTGACGCCTGCACATAGTACCCCCCCCCGCAGCTTCGCTTCATCGTTTCGGCCCCCTCTCAGCAGTAGATCGGGGCCTTGCCACGGGGGACGGTCTCGCCCTGGAAGCAGCAGCCGCAGAATTGCCAGATACCGTTAGGCCACTCTCCGGCCACACGCTTGAACGTGTAGTAAGTAGGCCGGAGCCGCCCGGTCTCCGGGTCCTCCCGGTGGGAGTACGGTTCGCCCATCTGAGCGCACCGGGCGCTCATCGAGGCCGGAGGCAGACAGTCCATGGCGTCATCCACAACGGCCTGCTCCACATAGTCGCCTATCTTGGCCTCGGAGTAGTTGAAGTTCTCCTGGGTGAAGATCGGCTTGCCGTTGTACTTGGCCGGGCGGTCCTGGCAGTCGCACCGCTCTCCGGGGTCAAGCGCCGCTCCGCAGCGGTCACACTTGTAGGTCCACATGATTTTTTCTCCTTTCCTTGACCGGTCCAGGTTCTCAGCTCCCAGCCGGTGAATACCAAGATTGCCGCGCTCGCGGGGATTGAGAAAGCCCCGGCGGTCTGGATTTGAAGCTGGATGACATCAATCATCAGTAGAATGAGGCGGGCCGTCACCATGGCCGCAAGGCAGAGGACGGACAGCCGGTAGTAGGCGCGGGCATAGCTCCGGCGTCTCTTGCTCTTCTCCATGGCTACGCCCCCCGTCTCGCGGACGCGTTCAGCTCATCCAGGCCGTAGCGCTCATGGAAATACCGCTTGATGACGCGCCCGTCACAGGTGCATTTGCCCTGGTTCTCCAGCTCGCGGTTGAGGCTCTTGATGACCTTGTAGCTCTTAGACTTGGAGTAGCCCAAAATCTGCATCACGTCCTCCACGAAGTAGAACATATCGTGGGCGGTCTTGAGGGGCTTCATCGCCATGGGTCATGCCTCCTTTTGCTCGTAGTTCGCCATGTACTCCCGGACAATGGGGATGAGCTGGTGGCCTGCACAGCGGCCCGTGGTGGTCTCAATCAGCGTCGTGTACTTGACGCCGGACCGCTCGGCCAGCTCTTTCACCGTCATTCCGGTCTGTGCGGTGAAGAGCCGGACCTCAATGCCGAAGTCGGTCTTCGGCTTAACTCGGTTTGCCGTTCTCATGCTTGGTTCCTCCTTATATCTAATTTATACGGCTTGTTTTTTGGGACGTTCTGGTATATACTGTTACCAGGTGTCCCGGCGCGGAATGAAGATAAAATCTCCATCTACCGGGTCGCAGGGTTCACCGTCAAAGGCGTTGCCCTGCTTCGTGCAGATGTCCGGTTTTCGGCCAGCTCGCGGGTCCACGTCCACCAGGAGGCGGCCCGTTCCGTCATCGTAGACCGGGCGGCTCCAGCTATCCCGGCCACGGTGGAAGATGGGCAACAGTCCGCAAGTGTGGGGGTGGTAGGCCACACCCACGGCGTTCTCCAGCTTTCCAGCAGGCGTCCCGTAGATGCTTTCCCCGTTCGGGGTCAGCAGGGATAACATCTCTGACATCGAGGCTCCATCCCGGACGCTCCAGTAGGTGATCGGAGCGGCGTCGCAAACGACGCTGCGCCCTCCTGACCGGATGCGGATGACTTCGCACCCACAGTTCTTGCACTTCATCGGCATCAACCTCCAATCATAAGCTGTCCAGGAACACCATCAGACAGGCGGGATGCGGGGTCAAACCGTCTGCCGTCCTGAAAGCCCAGGGCGCGGTAGGCGTCGCGCCAGCCGCCGGTCTGCTCAGTGCCAAACTGCGTCTTTTTCCCCATGTCGGCCATGCTGTCATCCACAGCTTGAGGGACTACCATCACAAGGCCCCATTCCTGGTGCTGCTCTTCCTGCTCCCGAAAAGCCTTGTTCACTCCCCGGACAAACCCCCAGCCATAGGCGTTGCACTTCTCGCGGTAGGTTCCTGGAGGGTCCTTGGGGTCCCTGACGAATTGGGCCTTGATACCGGCCATGACACACTCATGGGCGTATATCACAATTCGCTGGGCAATCTCGAAGTCCTCTTCCAGCCCCACCAGGCCAATCTTGTTCTTCTTGCTACCGGCGCTCCGGTAGCGGTAGGCTCGGCAGCAGTAATGCTCCGCAACAACAGCGGAGAGGGACGCGGCCCAGGGATTGGTCATGGCGGTGCAAGTGATGTCCAGGACCTTGCGGATGACCTTTTCCTTTTTGGCCTTTTTGACGTCCTCGGGTCTGAGCTTGTGCTCGGCCATGAGTTCGCGGGCCTTGAGCAGCGCGGCCTTGGCCTCGTTCTCATTCGGGCTTTCTGCCAGGGCCAGCAGCTTAGCGATTTTGTCCTTGATGTTGGTTGCCATGCTCTTGCCTCCCTCTCAAACTTTCAGGTAGTGGATGTACCATCCACACCCGGCGGGGCCTTTGATGTCCGCCGAGTAGTCTCGCCCTCTTGAGATCACCTCGTACCGCTCCGGGTGGTCCATCATGTGGCGGACAGCCCTTGCATAGCGGGTTCGGTTGGAGGTTCTGAAAATAAACATTTGGTTAGCTCCTTTCGCACTTGGCCGCCGTTGCACCGGCGGTTAAGGGGTTATAGTTGTGTGGGCAGCTTCTCTCAGGTGGGGGGAGTGGCGCATCGCCGCCCCCTCGCCGTAGTAGTAGCGGTAGGCCTCCAGGCGCTCCGCGTACCGGATGTCAAGCACTTTCTCAAAGGCCCTCTTGATGGTCTGGTAGTTCTTGAGGTTCTTCTCACACCAGGTCCGGCGCTCCTTGAGGTTGCGGGCCATGTTCATGTGAGCCTCTGCGGACAGCTCATAAATCCGGCTGACCGCTTCATCCAAAGTAAACACCGCATTCTCTCCTTTCAGCCATTTCAGGCACTCGGCCTGGGTCCCAAACTCTTCCGTCCAGGCGTTGCCGGTGCTGTTGTCAATCCCGGTCCAGGTGCCGCCGGCCTCTCCCACCAGGAAGAGGCCCAGCGGCTCATACCGCCCGGTCTCAAAGCCGGAGGCCAGCAGATCGGCGGCCTCGGCCTGGGTGATTTCTCTTGGTCCCGTCTCACTCACCCCACTTGACGCGGTAGCCGTTGTACTTGAAGTTCTCGACGGCGGAGGCGGCCATCCGCATCCAGTCCGCGAACTCCCTTGCTTCACCCGCTAAAACAGACCCGATGGAGGCCCAGCCTACCTTGAGGGAGATTACGCCTGTTTCATCATCCGTGTAGTCATCAAGGCTGATGTGGTGCTCTCTGAACTTCTCCCGCAGCTCATTAAGCGCGGCCCAAAACTCGCGGTATGTGACCGTCTTGTGCTCTTCCTCTTCGGGCTTTACCCAGCGGACGCCCCGGTAAACCTTTCCGGTAAACCGAGTGATGATTTCGTCAATCTCGGTTTCCTGCTCCCGGATGCTCTTGTTGACCGCGCAGCAGACAAAGTTGTTTTCCATGCCGCTGTCCCGCATGGCCTTGCAAGCGCCGATGATTTGCTGGTAGCAGTTCCAGGCGATGCGCCGGTCATCGTTGGTGTCCTCAAAGTCCTTGAGGATGGTCTCGTACTTGCGAGCAAGGACCTCGCGCTGCAATTCATACTTGTTGCGTTCCATAGGTTAGTTATCCTTTCTGCCCTCGTAACCTCCGGGGCGGGCGGTCATCACTCAGCGATGATGTAATCGCGCTTCATGCAGTTGATAGTGGCCCTGGCTCTTCCGGCCACATCTTCTGCCTGTTCCCGCGCCTGGTGCTCCAGCTTGGTCTTGCCGATAGGAACCGCGCTCAAAAGCTGGTCGATTTCTTTCAGCAGCTCATCCAGGTCATCCAGGTAGGCTTCTCGGTTAGTCATGGTTTTCCTTTCCGCCGGTTGCACCCGGCCTTTTGGCTTCGGGATGGTCCAGAGGTTGCCGTTCGTACCGCCGTTACCGCCTGCCGGTCATCCCCGGAGCTATGCCCGCTTCCGACCCGGCTTTCACTGCCGCTTCCTGTTTTATCCTCTGGCCCGTTCCCTGGGCCGTTTGTTTTTGGGTTTTTACCTTATTCCTTTGGCTTGATTATATTATATCACATTTGGGGTGTAAGTCAATACTTTGGGAGCTAACGAACGAAAAATATTTACCTTATTTTTTGGGTACTTTGCATACCGCTTGGGAGGTGTTTCGATGACAATTTGCGAGCGGCTTTTCCATGAGCTTGACTCCAGAAACCTAACCGCATACGCGCTTTCTAAATTCATCGGCGTCAATACAACAACAACGACAAACTGGAAGCAGCGCGGCACCGACCCGCCTGCAAAGTATATAGCTCCCATCTGTGAATTCCTCGGCTGCTCTGTGAGCTACTTCCTGACCGGCAGCGACACGGAGCCAGAAACGAAAAAAGCGCCCGCCCCCGGAATATCCGAGAACGGACGAGAGATGCTGGAGCTTTACGAGAAGCTGCCGGAACGGGAGCAGCTACTCTTGATAGGCCGCCTCCAGGAGATGACCGCGCCCCTGCTGGGCGAAGTCAAAAAGAGCGGCGTTGCAGAGGCCAGGTCCTCTGGCGGTCAGGCCGTATAATCTGCGTCGATTTTAGGGGGTGATGCCATGCAGAGAATAAGCCCACAGGCGGAGGCGCGTCTATCATCCGGCGTCCAGAAGTTCCAGCCCATCCTACGCCGGGCGCAGCTCGCGGGCCGGAATGAGAGCGACACGGTAATGATAATCACGGACATTCTCTGTGAGGTCTTCGGCTACGACAAGTACGAAAACATCACGTCCGAGCTATGTATCAAGCAGCAGTTTTGTGATCTGGCCGTCCAGCTCAAAGGCAAGGTCCGCCTGTTGCTGGAATGCAAGGCCGTGGGCGTCGCTCTTCGGGATGTCCACGTCTCCCAGGCCACGGGCTATGCTGCCAGCGCCGGGATTGATTGGGTGGTGCTCACCAACGGTATCACCTGGAGAATATACCAGGTTCTTTTCGGGAAGCCAGTGGAGACGGTGCTTGTCTGTGAGTTCAACTTCTGCGAGCTGAACGTGAACCGGCCAGAGGACTATGCGCCTCTTTACGCTCTGAGCGTTGAGGCTTTCCAGGAAGAGGGGAACGCGGCCCTGTCCCAGCTCTACGCCCAGCACCGGGTCCTCAACCGCTTCATCGTGGGGCAGGTCCTCTTGAATGACTGGATGATTGGGACCATCCGCCGCTCCTTGGAGCGTCACTACCCAGGGGTCAAGATGAGCGACAGCGATGTCCGGTGCATACTCCAGGAAGAAGTCTTCCGGCATGAGATCGTCGAGGGACCCCAGGCCGAGGACGCCCGCCGGGATGTGGACGCTGCCAATGCCAGGATGCAGGCCGCCCAGAAAGAACGCCGGAAATAGCCTGTGGAAAACTCCGTGGAAAAGCTGTTGAAAACTGGACTGCCAGAACGGACACCCAAAAAATGAGGTCCTAATCAGGACCTTATTTTGAAAAATAGGGTCTTAATCAGGACTGAATACCCAAAAAATGAGGTCCTAATCAGGACCCATAATAAGACAGTATGTATATAAGACTTAGTAATTATAATATTCCTCTATGCGCGTGCGCGTGCGCGAATAGAGCGTACATCGGTATTGGAGGTTGTGAACTGTGGAAAACTTGCCTATCGGCTATCTGAGCTGCCGGAGCTGCGGCTCCATCGAAAACTGCGCGGACCTGGTCTCCGGCCTCTGCCCTGTATGCCGGAGGGAGAGGGCAGCCCACCTTGCCCAGCTCCAGAGCGACTACCAGGAGGCGCTGCAAGCCGGGGACCCCGCCGCCTCTGTGGAGATCGCCCAGCTCATCCGGGACTACCAGCAGTCCGAGGGCGTCCGGCTCAAGAACGTGCCAGAGGCCTACCGGGTCTCCTGAAAAGGGGCCTGTGCGTATTTGGCCCGTGGGAGGCCCTATAAGCGCTTCTCCGTTCTGGGGGTCCTGGTATATTCATAGACCCCCTATCGTGGCTCCTGGGCCGTCCTGCACCCGCTCTGGCATGAATTTGGGAGACTTCCGAAAGGGTGATTGAAATTCCAGCATACAAAGACGAACTGAGGAACACATGGTACGCGTCGTTTTACTACACCGACTGGCAGGGCAAGCGACGCCTCAAAAAGAAGCGGGGCTTCCAGCGCAAGAAGGACGCCCAGGCGTTTGAGGAAGAGTTCTTGCGGACCCGCGCCCGGAGCTGTGACATGACCTTTCGCTCTTTCGCAGAAATCTACCTGGGGGACATGGAGCCGCGTCTCAAGCGGACCACCATGCAGAACAAGCGGTATCTCATCGAGCACAGGGTCCTCCCGTTCTTCGGGGACCTTCCGCTCAACGAGATTACCCCGGCCCACGTTCGCAAGTGGCAATCGCAGCTTCTCGCGGACAAGGTGGCCCCGACCTATGCAAAGACCATCAACAACCAGCTTTCGGCCATATTCAACTACGCCTGCAAATACTACGGCCTGGGTATCAATCCGGCCCGCCTCGCCGGTAGCGTGGGCAAGAAAGACGCCCAGGAGATGTCATTCTGGACGGTGGAGCAGTTCAACCAATTCATCCCCCACGTCAAGAAGCTGCCCGCCCGGACCGGCCTATCGGTTCTGTTCTGGACCGGCCTGCGGATAGGGGAGCTGCTGGCGCTCTGCCCGGAGGACATCGACCTGGAGGCCCGGACCCTTACCGTCCGCCGGAACTTCCAGAGCGTAGAGGGCGAAGAGGTCATAACGGACCCAAAGACCCAGCGAGGCCGCCGGGTGATACCGCTGCCGGAAAAGCTGTGCGATGAGATACGGGCCTATGAGAACGCCCTATACGACCCCCAGCCGGATGACCGGCTATTTCCGTTCACGAAGCACTATTTCCGGCGGGCGATGCTCAAGGGGTGCGCGGAGGCCGGTATGGACCCAATCAGGCTCCATGATCTGCGTCATTCCCACGCGGCCCTACTCATCCACCTGGGGACGCCTATTCTGCTGGTGAAAGAGCGCCTGGGCCATGAGGACATACAAACGACGCTGCGGACCTATGGGCACCTGTACCCCACCACCAGCGATGAAGCAGTCAAAAAGATGGATGATTTGATGCGTTAATGCCAAAGTAATGCCACAGAAACAGAAAAAGCCCCGCAAACCCTTGATTTATCAGGGCTTGCGGGGCTTTTGTACTTTATTCCCACTCGATGGTGGCGGGGGGCTTGGAGGTGATATCGTAGACGATACGATTGATGCCCTTCACCTCGTTGACGATGCGGGTGGAGATCTTGTCCAGCACATCGTAGGGGATGCGGGCCCAGTCGGCAGTCATGAAGTCGCTGGTGGTGACGGCGCGGAGCGCCAGGGTGTAATCGTAGGTGCGGCCGTCGCCCATGACGCCCACGGAGCGGGTATTGGTGAGGACGGCAAAGTACTGGTTGATGTTCTTGTCCTCGCCGGCGGCGGCGATCTCCTCCCGGTAGATGGCGTCGGCATCCCGGAGGGTGTCCAGCTTCTCCTTGGTCAGATCGCCGATGACCCGGATGGCCAGGCCGGGACCGGGGAAGGGCTGGCGCATGACCAGGTATTCAGGCAGGCCCAGCTCGCGGCCTAACTGCCGCACCTCGTCCTTGAAGAGCAGGCGCAGGGGCTCGATGATCTCCTTGAAGTCCACATAGTCGGGCAGGCCGCCCACGTTGTGGTGGCTCTTGATCACGGCGGCGTCGCCGGCGCCGGACTCGATCACGTCGGGGTAGATGGTGCCCTGCACCAGATAGTCCACCCGGCCGATCTTCTTGGCCTCCTCCTCAAAGACGCGGATGAACTCCTCCCCGATGATTTTGCGCTTGCGCTCCGGCTCGCTGACGCCGGAGAGCTTCTCCAGGAAGCGGGCCTCAGCGTCCACCCGGACGAAGTGGATGTCCCACTTGGAGAAGGCGGTCTCCACCTCGTCGCCCTCGTTCTTGCGCATCAGGCCGTGGTCCACGAACACACAGGTGAGCTGGCTGCCCACCGCCTCGGCCAGCAGTGCGGCGGCCACGGAGGAATCCACGCCGCCGGACAGGGCCAGCAGCACCTTGCCGCCGCCCACCTTCTCCCGGATGGCCTTGATGGAGCTCTCCTTGTAGTCGCCCATGGTCCAGTCGCCCTTGGCGCCGCAGACCTCATAGAGGAAGTTGCGGATCATGTCCACGCCGTGCTCGGTGTGATTGACCTCCGGGTGGTACTGCACCCCGTAGAAGCCCCGCTTCTCGTCGGCAATGGCCACGTTGGGGCAGGCGTCAGAGTGGGCGGTGAGGGCGAAGCCCTCGGGCACCTTGGCCATGTAGTCCCCGTGGCTCATCCAGGAGATGCCCTGCTCCGGCAGGCCTTTGAAGAGCTTGCAGGCGGTGTCGTAATAGGTCTCGGTCTTGCCGTACTCCCGGGCGGTGTCCTCGTGGGCCTCGGTGACCTGGCCGCCCAGGGCGTGGGCCATGAACTGGCAGCCATAGCAGATGCCCAGCACCGGCACACCCAGCTCAAAGATGGCCGGATCAGCCTTGGGCGCGCCCGTCTCATAGACGGAGTTGGGGCCGCCGGTGAAGATGAAGCCGATGGGCTCCATAGCGCGGAGTTGCTCCAGCGGGGTCGTGTAGGGCTTGACCTCGCAATAGACGCCGCACTCGCGCACCCGGCGGGCGATGAGCTGGTTGTACTGGCCGCCGAAATCCAGGACAATCACGGTCTGATGGGACATCATCTTGCCTTCTTTCTCTCGTTTTCTCTCACGCCATGCCCATAGGCCCGGCGATATTTTTACAGTTTAGGATACCATATTCCGGCCTAAAGCGCAAGCATTCCGTAAAAAAGCCGCCGGACCCGGTCAGGTCCGGCGGCTTTTCAGCGCAGTCTTCAATCCACTTCCGCGCCGCCCCACTCCACGGCGGTGAAGCCGGTGCGCGCCTGGGCGGTTAACGTCTGGGGCTCCACCTCCACCGGCGCGTCCAGCCCCTTCCACGCCAGGAACACCCGGATCAGGGTGTCGGGGGCCGGGTCGATGGTCAGCCCGGCGGAGTCGGTGTAGGCCTCGGTCTGGAAGGAAAGCAGATTGTAGGGATTGCCCTCCAGCTTTGGCAACCAGTAGATGATGAATTCGTCAGCCTCCCGCTCGGTCAGGCCCAGCCTGTCCAGGGCGTCCTCCAGGAAGGCCGCAGTGTCCTCCCCCGCCACGCAGAAGCCGGTGGAGAAGTCGTACTCCGCCTCGGTAATTCCCTCCCAGAACAGGCAGTAGTATTCCCGGCCCGTGGCCGGATCGGTGAGGGTGCCGCCGGGCCGGGCCGTCACCGTCCAGCCATCCCCGTAGTCCGGGTAGGTGGAGGTGAGGTCCCCGTCAAAGTCCAGAGTGACGGTCACCCCCATCTCCTCCTCCGGGTAGAGGTAGAGCACCGGCTTGGCGGCTGGAACGCCGCGCTCCTCCCCCGCCCCGCAGGCGGTGAGACCGGCAGCCAGCAGGGCTGCCAGGGATAAAGTCAGCAGTCGTTTCATAGCATTTCCCTCCTGTCGTTGATATTCATTTAGACGAAGGGACTGGAAAAAGGTTCCCGGCTGGCCGGGTCAATTCCGCCCCGCCTTTTCCCTCCGCACGGTGGGAAAGAAGGCGGGGAAAATCCCGCTGCGGGAGCCTAGGGCATGGAGCAGTGGGAAGCAGACCAGAACGGTAACCAATTGAACCACTATAACATGATTTTCCGTCCGCTCCTCCTGACTGTAGCGTACCGCTTCTCCGGCCATGTCCACGTAGAAGTCGGTGCGGTCCAGGGGATAGCCGGAGGTGATCTGCTCCAGGAAGGCGGGGTCCTCCTCCAGGTCGGCCCAAATCACCCGACCCACCGGGAGGACAACCTCCCCGGATGCGAACTTCTCTCCATCCTGCACGCTTTCAGTATGGATGCGGGCAGCCACCCGTTCCCCGGAGGGGAGGGCCAAATTATAGAGATAGCTGCCCTCAAAATAGCCCGCTCCCTCGTTGCGGTAGGCAATACCTTGGGAAAGTACTGTGAAGGTATCCAGCTCCAGCAGCTCCGCGATACTCTGTGCCCGGGGAACCTCTGGCCCGGCAGGACTGCCCGCCTGGCCAGGAGCAGCGGAGTGAACCTCTGCATAGCCGTCATACGTGGCCGCGCTGAGGGCGGAGGCTGCGGCCCCCGTGCCCAGGGACACCAGATAGGCCACCAGCAGGCAGAACCAGATATCAAAGCGAAGGCGGTGCAGACGCATGGCGGTTTCCTCCCCTCAGATTTCAGTGATGTCGATGGGGCGCAGCTCAGCGGCCCGGCCCTGGGTGCGGACGGTGAGCATGGCCCGGGCGGTGTCGATGGCGGTGATGCAGGCCACGGAGTGCTCCACGGTAGAGCGGCGGATCTTGAAGCCGTCGGTATCGTGGCGGCGGCCGCGGGTGGGGGTGTTGATGACCAGATCCACGGTGCCGGAGGCGATCATGTCCAGGATGTTGGGGTGGGCCTCGGACACGCGGGCCACCCAGCGGGCGGGTATGCCCGCCTCGTTGAGCGCCTTGCAGGTGCCGCTGGTGGCGAGAAGCTCAATGCCCATATCATAGAAGCCCCTGGCGATGCCAATCATCTCGTCCTTGTCCTCGTCCTTGACGGTAACGATGATGCGCCCGCCCTTCTTGGGGGCCTTCATACCAGCGCCCTTGAAGGCCTTGAGCAGCGCCTGGGGGAAGGACTCGGCCAGGCCCAGGCACTCGCCGGTGGACTTCATCTCGGGGCCCAGGCCGGTGTCCACGTCGGTGAGCTTCTCGAAGGAGAACACCGGCATCTTGACGGCGTAGTAGTCCGCCTCCCGGTAGATGCCCGTGCCGTACCCCAGGTCGCACAGCTTCTGCCCCAGCATCACCCTGGTGGCCAGGTCGATGATGGGCACGCCGGTGACCTTGGAGATATAGGGGATGGTACGGGAGGAGCGGGGATTGACCTCGATGACATACACCTGGTCGTCATAGATGACGAACTGGATGTTGACCAGGCCCACCACGCCCAGGGCGCGGGACAGGTCATAGGTGTACTTCAGGATGGTCTGCTTGTGCCTGTCCTCGATGTGGATGGGGGGATAGACCGAGATGGAGTCGCCAGAGTGGACGCCGGCCCGCTCGATGTGCTCCATGATGCCGGGGATGAGCAGCTCCTCCCCGTCGAAGACACCGTCCACCTCCACCTCGCGGCCCATGAGGTACTTGTCCACCAGGATGGGGTGCTCCTGCTCCACCTGGTTGATGATGCGCATGAACTCGGTGATGTTGCGGTCGTTGTAGGCGATCTCCATGCCCTGGCCGCCCAGCACGTAGGAGGGGCGCACCAGCACGGGATAGCCCACGTCGTGGGCGGCGGCCAGGGCCTGCTCGGTGGTGAACACCGTGCGGCCGGCGGCCCGGGGGATGCCGCACTGGTTCAAAATCTCGTCAAACCGCTCCCGATCCTCGGCGGCGTCCACGCCATCGGCGGAGGTGCCCAGGATGGGCACGCCCATGTCGGTGAGGGCCTGGGCCAGCTTGATGGCGGTCTGGCCGCCGAACTGCACCACCGCGCCCCAGGGCTTCTCCAGCTCCACCACTGCCTGCACGTCCTCGGCGGTCAGCGGCTCAAAGTAGAGCTTATCCGCCACATCGAAGTCGGTGGACACGGTCTCCGGGTTGTTGTTGATGATGATGGTCTCATAGCCCAGACGCTTGAAGGCCCAGACCGAGTGGACCGAACAGTAGTCGAACTCAATGCCCTGACCGATGCGGATGGGGCCGGAGCCCAGCACCAGCACCTTCCGTTTCTCCGCGCCATCATCCGCCCGGCTGGCCCCGGCGGCCTCGTTCTCCTGGTCGTAGGTGGAGTAGTAATAGGGGGTCTGCGCCTCGAACTCAGCGGCGCAGGTGTCCACCATCTTGAAGGCCGGGCGGATGCCGAAGGACTCCCGCAGGGCCTTGATCTCCTTCTGCTCCCGGCCGGAGAGGGCGGCGATCCACGCGTCGGAGAAGCCCATCTCCTTGGCCCGGCGCAGGGTGTCGCCGTCCAGGCGGCCGTGATCCAGGGCGTCCTCCATGTCCACGATGTTCTGGAAGCGGTCGAGGAACCACAGGTCGTACTTGGTGATCTTGTTGATCTTCTCCGGCGAGAAGCCCCGGCGCAGGGCCTCGGCCACCACGAAGAGCCGCTGATCGTCGATGTTCACCAGGCGGTCCTCGATCTCCTCGGTATACAGCTCGTCCAGACCGGGCAGGCGGAGGGACTTCACCGGCAGCTCCAGGGAGCGGATGGCCTTCATCAGCGCCCCCTCGAAGGAATTGCCGATGGCCATCACCTCGCCGGTGGCCTTCATCTGGGTGCCCAGGGTGCGGCTGGCGGTGGTGAACTTGTCAAAGGGCAGGCGGGGCAGCTTGAGCACGCAGTAGTCCAGGGTTGGCTCGAAGCAGGCGGTGGTCTTGCCGGTCACGGCGTTGGGGATCTCGTCCAGGGTGTAGCCCAGGGCCACCTTGGCGGCCACCTTGGCGATGGGGTAGCCGGTGGCCTTGGAGGCCAGGGCGGAGGACCGGGACACGCGGGGGTTGACTTCGATGACCGCGTACTCGAAGGAGTCGGGGTTGAGGGCCAGTTGTACGTTGCACCCGCCCTCGATCCCCAGGGCGGAGATGATGTTCAGGGAGGCGGAGCGGAGCATCTGATACTCCCGGTTGGCCAGGGTCTGGGTGGGGGCCACCACGATGGAGTCGCCGGTGTGGACGCCCACGGGGTCGATATTCTCCATGGAGCAGATCTGGATGACGTTGCCGGCGGAGTCCCGCATGACCTCGAACTCGATCTCCTTCCAGCCGGAGATGCACCGCTCGATGAGCACCTGGCCCACCCGGGAGAGGTGGATGCCCCGGTCGGCAATCTCCCGCAGGGAGGGCTCGTCGTAGGCGATGCCGCCGCCGGAGCCCCCCAGGGTATAGGCGGGCCGGACGATGACCGGATAGCCGATGCGCCCGGCGAACTCCACCGCGGCCTCCACGCTCTCCACCACGTCGCTGGTGACGCAGGGCTGGCCAATGGCCTCCATGGCGTCCTTGAAGCCCTGGCGGTCCTCCGCCTTGCGGATGGACTCCGGGCTGGTGCCCAGCAGGCGCACGCCGTACTTCTCCAGGATGCCCTGCTCGTGGAGGTTCATGGCCAGGTTCAGCCCGGTCTGGCCGCCCAGGGTGGGCAGGATGGAGTCGGGCCGCTCCTTGGCGATGACCTGCTCCACGCTGGCCAGGTTCAGCGGCTCGATATACACGTGGTCGGCGATGTCCTTGTCGGTCATGATGGTGGCGGGGTTGGAGTTGACCAGCACCACCTCCACGCCCTCCTCCTTGAGGGCGCGGCAGGCCTGGGTGCCGGCGTAGTCAAACTCGGCGGCCTGGCCGATGACAATGGGGCCGGAGCCCAGCACCAGCACCTTTTTGATCTTGGGATTCTTAGGCATGGGCGCGTCCTCCCTTCATGCTGTCCACAAAGCGGTCAAACAGATACTCGGTGTCCAGGGGGCCGGGGGCGGCCTCCGGGTGGAACTGGACGGTGAAGCAGTTGGGCCGCCGGTAGCGCAGGCCCTCCACGCTGCCCTCGTTGACGTTGATGTGGGACACCTCCGCCACCGCCGGGTCCACGCTCTCGGCGGTAACCACATAGCCATGGTTCTGGCTGGTGATATAGGCCCGGCCGTGCTCCAGATCCTTCACCGGGTGATTGCCCCCCCGGTGGCCGAAGCGCATCTTGCGGGTCTCCGCCCCGGTGGCCAGGGCCAGGAGCTGATGCCCCAGGCAGACGGCAAAGAGGGGCAGCTCACTCTCATAGAGCTTCCGGACCTCCGTGATGATCTCCACGTTGTCCGCCGGATCGCCGGGACCGTTGGAGAGCATCACCCCGTCGAACCCGCCGGAGAGCACCGCCTCCGCCGGGGTGCGGGCGGGGAACACCGTCACCTCACAGCCCCGGTTCTGGAGGCAGCGGATCATGTTCTCCTTCACGCCGTAGTCCATCAGGGCCACCCGGAGCCGCCGCTCCCCCAGGGCGGGGTACATCTGGGGCTCCCTGCGGGTCACCCGCTCCACGGTGCCCTCCACCCGGTAGGCCCGGATGCGCTCCAGGCACTCCGGGACAGAAAAATGCTCCGCACAGGTGATCATGCCGTTCATGGTCCCCTGACTGCGGAGTATTCTCGTTAAGGCACGGGTGTCGACGCCCTCAATGCCGGTGATATGAAATTGCTTCAAATAGGAATCCAGCCCGTCCTCGCAGCGGAAGTTGCTGCCGCGCCGGGCCAGGTGGCGGACGATGAACGCCTCCGCCCAGGGGCGGGGGGATTCGTTGTCCTCGTGATTGACGCCGTAGTTGCCGATGAGGGGATAGCTCATCACAATGCCCTGTCCGGCGTAGGAGGGGTCGGTCAGGATCTCCTGATAGCCGGTCATGGAGGTGTTGAACACCATCTCGCAGATCCGCTCCTCACCGGAGCCGATGCTGCGGCCCGCGAAGGTCATACCGTTTTCCAGGATCAAGGTCGCTTTCATCTTCTGCATCACGCCTTTCGTTCCCAAGTTATCTGTACGATTGTAACCGAAAACCTCTCGCCTGACAACACCCTTTTGCGCCCGGAATCAAAAACCGTGGATTTGGACAAAAAGAGAGGGCGTATTGCCGATTTTTCCACGGCAATACGCCCCAAAAGTTAAAAATAAGATTTTGACCTCATTCTTTTTTTGCAGGAAATTCCTCCAGCCCGGGGCGCAGCTCCACCACCACCAGCTCCGGACGGTTATAGAACCGGGGCAGCCGGGTGCTCTCCCGGGCCAGCCCCCGGCTGACGAGCAGGGTGGTGTCCCCCAGTGCATACCGGCCGCCGGCGTAGGTGGGAAACAGCCCCTGGTCGGGGGCAAACAGGCCGTTGAGCAGGCCGGGCAGCCGCCACTGGCCCCCGTGGGCGTGGCCCGCCAGCACCAGCTCGAAGCCCCGGCCCGCGTAGTCCTCCGTCCGCTCCGGCCGGTGGGTCATCAAAATGGAGCAGTTCTCCCCATCCAGGGCGGCGGTCACCGCCTCCAGCTGCTCCCGCCACCGGGTCTCGCCCACAGAGGGATCGTCAATGCCGCAGAGCTGCACCGTCTGTCCCGCCGCCGTTACCGTCACACAGTCCCCCGCCAGCACCACCGCGCCCCGTTCCTCCAGCCGGGCCTTCACCTCGTCCACCCGCCCCGTCCAGAACTCGTGATTGCCGGTGACATAATAGGTGGGCCATACCGCCGCCAGGGCCTCCACCGTGTCCAGCGCCCGCTCCTCCGGCATCCGGGGCTCGTCGTCCACGATGTCGCCGCACAGCAGTACCAGGTCGGGTGACTGCTCCGCCACCGCATCCAGCAGCTCCCGCTGGCCCTCCCCATAGGCGCAGGCGTGCAGATCGGTGAGCACCGCCAGCCGCACCGGGCCGGTGAGTCTCCCGCTCTCCACCGTATAGGCGCGCACCAGCAGGCGGGCGTCCAGACCCGCCAGCAAAAACACCCCGGCTGCCGCCAGAGCGGCGGCCAGCACTCCTTTCGTCCGCTTTTTCATGCGTTCGCCGCTTTCTTTTATTGATTTTCGATATTATAGCATCCATACCCTCCCAGCGTCAAGGCCCCTGCGTACATAATCCGCCCGGCGGCGGCCATACTGAACGGTGAACATTACCGCGGGAGGTCTTCTCATGGTCATCGCATTTCTGCGCACCATCATTCTCTACCTCTTTATCATTGTGGGCATCCGCCTCATGGGCAAGCGCCAGGTGGGCGAGCTGGAGCCCTCGGAGCTGGTGCTCGCCCTGCTTATCGCCGATCTGGCCGCCGTGCCCATGCAGGACTTCGGCATCCCTCTGCTCACCGGCATCATCCCCATCCTCACCCTCCTCTGCCTCACCATGGCCCTGTCGGTGCTCACCATGAAAAGCGTCCGCTTCCGTGCGGTGCTCTGCGGCCGTCCCAGCATCATCGTGGAAAACGGCAAGCTCCACCAGCGGGAGATGCAGAAAAACCGCTTTACAGTGGACGAGCTGATGGAGGAGCTGCGTATGAAGGGGATCACCGACCTCAATTCCATTAAATACGCCATTTTGGAGACCAACGGACAGATCTCCGTCCTCCCCTACGCGGCCCAGCAGCCCGTCACTGCGGCCCAGATGGAGCTGCACCCAAAGGAGCCCGGCCTGCCCCTGGTGATCATCAACGACGGCCGGGTGCTGGAGCACAACCTGCGCCAGCGGGGGCTGGACGACATCTGGCTGGACCGGCAGCTCAAGGCCCATCACGTAAAGCGCAGCCAGGACGTGTTTCTCCTCACTGTGGATGAGCAGAACCAGGTCTACCTGGCGGAGAAGGAGGGGCGGGTATGAAGCGGCTGTGGATCGCAGCCCTGCTGCTGGCTGTCCTGTTCGGCGCAACGCTGTGCAACAACCTCTATCTGCGGGGCTTTACCGGGGCGCTCAACACCCTTCTGGAGCAGGCGGAGGCCCGGGCGGAGACCGGGGACTGGGAGGAAGCCCGCGTCCTCACAGAGCAGGCCCTCACACAGTGGCAGTCCCGGGACAGCTACCTGCACATCCTCCTGCGCCATTCCGACACCGATCAGATCTATACCGGTTTTCAGGAGGTGCTCGAGTTCCTCACCTGCCAGGAGGCCGGGGAGTACTCCGCCGCCAACGCCCGGCTCATGACCCAGATCTCCCTGCTCTACGAGGCCGAACAGTTTACCCTGAAGAACGTCCTCTAGCCCCGGTTGACGGGCCGGGGAAAACCCGGTACAATGGCGGGTGAAAGGAAGGCTGATGCCCATGAACACACCCACCATTCTGCTCTACAATCTGGACAACCCCCGGGGGGCCAAAATCCGCCGTATGTGCCTGTCCCTGCGCCTGCGCACCGCCCTGGTGCCCAGGGAGTCCTACGGCCTGCCCCTGGGGGAGCTGGCGGAGGGGGCCGTCCCGGAGGCCCCCTACGACGGGGACGGCTTTGACGATGAGATGCTCCTGATCGTCAACTGCCCCGGCTCTCTGCTGGATCTGTTCCTCCAGGCATTCCGCCGCCAGAAGCTCGCCCCCGTCCGGCTGAAGGCGGTGCTCACCCCCACCAACCGGGAGTGGGACTCCGTGGCCCTCCATGCCGAGCTGTGCCGGGAGCGGCAGGCCATCGCGGAGGGCCAGGCCGCCCATCGGAAGGGACCGGCCGGGGAATGAAGCTGCTCATCTCCCCCGCCAAGAAAATGCGGGAGGACGGGGACTTTCTCGCCCCCCGGCAGGCCCCCGCCCTGCTGGAGCGGGCGGCGGTGCTGGCGGAGTGGCTGCGGGGGCTGGACTACACAGCCCTGAAAAAGCTGCTCGCCTGTAACGACGGCATCGCGGAGCTGAACTTCCGTCGCTTTCAGGAGATGGAGCTCCGCCGCCCCGGTACCCCCGCCCTGCTCTCCTACGACGGCATCCAGTACCAGTACATGGCCCCCCACCTGTTCACCCGGCCGCAGTTCGAGTACGCCGAGACGCATCTGCGCATCCTCTCCGGCTTTTACGGGGTGCTGCGCCCCTTCGACGGCGTGCTCCCCTACCGGCTGGAGATGGGGGCCAGATGCAGCACCCCCTTCTGCAAAAACCTCTACGACTTCTGGGGCGATTCCCTGTACCGGACGCTGACCGCCGGCGGGGAGGACACCCTGCTCAACCTGGCCTCGGCGGAGTACGCCAAAGCGGTACGCCCCTGGGTAACCCCTCCCGTGCGGTGGATCGACGTGACCTTCGGCGAGGCGGACGGAGACAAGGTGGTGGAGAAGGGGGTCTATGTCAAGATGGCCCGGGGGGAGATGGTACGCTTCCTGGCGGAGCGGAACGCCGAAACGCCGGAGGCGGCCCAGGGCTTCGACCGGCTGGGCTACCGCTTCTCCCCCGCCCACTCCACCGCCGCCTCCTACGTATTTTTGCGGGAGGGGCGGACGAACTAGGAGGTCTCCATGCTCCAACGTCTGCTCTGCCTGCTGCTGGGCTATCTCTGCGGCGGCTTCCTCACCGCCGAGCTGGTGGCCCGGGCCCGCACCGGCAAAAGCGCCGCCGCCCTGGGCACCGGAAACCCCGGCATGGCCAATCTGGCCCACGAGCTGGGAAAGGGCTGGGGGGCGGTGGTGCTGGCCGGAGACATCGCCAAGACCGCCCTGGCCTTTGGGCTGTGCCGGGCGCTCTTCCCCGCCCTGGGCGGCCTGTCCGGCCTGTGGGCCGGGCTGGGTGCGGTGCTGGGCCACAATTTCCCCCTCTGGCGGGGCTTCCGGGGCGGAAAGGGGGTGGCCGTCACCTGCACCGCCCTCATCCTCTTCTCCCCCCTATGGGGGACGGCCGCCTGTCTGGCCGGACTGGCCGTCACCCTGCTCTCCGGCTGGCTGCCCCTGGGGGCGGTGGTGATCCCCGCCCTGTTTGTCCCCCCGGCCTTTCTCTGCCACGGCCGGGAGGCCGGGCTGCTGGCCCTGATTCTGGCCCTGGTCATGCTCTCCCGGCACATCCGGGGGCTGGGCCGCATCCTCCGGGGGGAGGAGGAACGAAAATTCCGTGGCCGCTGAGCCCCAGCCGGAAAATATAGCGCATTCTACCATTCCGCCGGCGCTTTGTGGTATAATGGTGGAACAACATAGAACAAGAGGGATTCCGCCATGCACAATGAACTGACCAAAAAAGACATTCAAATGATGAAGGAAGAGCTGGACTACCGCCGCATCCAGCTCCGGCCCCAGCTCCTGGATGCGGTGAAGGAGGCCCGGGCCTTCGGCGATCTCAGTGAGAACTTCGAGTACAAGGCCGCCAAGCAGGAGAAAAACCGCAACGAGAGCCGCATCCGGTTCCTGGAGAACATGATCAAGACCGCCGTGGTGCTCCCCGACGCCGGGGCCAGCGACGGGGTGCAGCTCTACGACAGAGTCACCGTCTTTCTGGAGGACGAGGGGGACACCGAGGTGTACCAGGTGGTCACCACCATGCGGCAGGACGCCCTCCACGGCCTCATCAGCAAGGAGTCCCCTCTGGGGAAGGCTCTGCTGGGCCGGAAGGTGGGGGAGACGTTCCACATCCAGGTCAACGACACCTACGGGTATGACGCGGTGGTGAAGGCCATCGAGAAGGGCGCCGACGACGGCTCGGTGCCGTTGAACCGCTTTTGAACCAATGAAACTGTCCCGCGCCGGATGGCTCCGGCGCGGGACAGTTTTGTTATTCCACCCGCATTTGCAGCTCGGTGACGTACTCCTCCTCCCGGTTGGTGTCGTGGGCGTCCACCCGGTACAGCTCCAGGGGCGGCCCCGCCGGGCGGCGGCCCGCCGCCGCGATCCCCGCCAGCAGGACGCCGCAGTGCTCCTCCAGGTGGTCATAGGCCCCACGGTAATAGAGGCAGGCGTACTCCCCCGCCGGGAGGGCGTCGTCATAGGGCAGGCCCGGCTCCGTGAGGAAGAACACCCGGGAGAAGTGGTTATACACTCCCCGGGACAGCCACTCCTCATCCACCGCCGCCCCCATACACTGGCTGCCGATGATTTTGAGATAGTCCTGGTGGCGGTGCTCCAGCTTTTTCAGCAGAAAGTCGATCTCTTTTTCCAGGATGATGTCCTCCTCCAGAAACACGTAGGGCCGCGCCTCCTCCCGGCGGAAGGACACCCGTCCGGCCTCCACGCCGCGGTAACGCTCCAGACGGGCCCGGCGGACCCGCGCCTCCACCAGAGCCGCCTCCAGCTCCGCCATGCGGCGGCGGAGCAGCGCCTCCTCCCGGTCCAGCAGCGCCAGCGTCTCCCCCACCGACCGGCGCTCCAGATAGGCGCGGATGGCCCGGGTGGGTAGGCCCAGCTCCCGCAGGGCGCGGATGATGTTGAGGGTACACACGTCCTGAATGCCGTACATGCGGTAGCGGTTCTCCCCCCGCACCGGGTGGAGCAGCCCCTTCTCCTCATAGTAGCGCAGGGTGTCGGGGCAGAGATCAAAGAGTTTGGCCAGCTCGTGGATCTGATAAAATTGCTTCAACTTTTTTCCCTCCGGCTCTTGACTTTCGGATAGTACGAGGGTTTAACATGATCTTAACAAGAGGGGGTTATGAACTTGAACCTGGTACGCCGCTTTTTCAAATTCACCGTTCCGTCCATCGTGTCCATGTGGATCTTCTCACTCTACTCTCTGGTGGACGGCATGTTCGTGGCCTGGGGCGTGGGAGAGCACGCCCTCACCGCCGTCAACCTGTCCCTGCCCTTTGTGTCCCTGGTGTTCACCCTGGGCATCCTGCTGGCCACCGGCACCTCCACCGTCCTGTCCATCGCCCTGGGGCAGAAGGACGTGGAGCGGGCCCGCAACTACTTTAACCAGAACCTGTTCGTGGTCATCGCCGCCACCCTGCTCCTGGCGGTGCTGGTCCTGTTCAACCTGGACTGGGTGGCGGACTTCCTGGGGGCCACCGGGGAAAACCACCACCTAGTAAAGGAGTACGTGGGGGTCATCGCCTGCTTCTCCGTTTTTTTCACCGTGTCCTACAACCTGGAGGTCCAGGTCAAGGCCGACGGCGCGCCCCATGTCAGCATCATCGGCGTCATCTCCTGCGGCCTGATGAACGTGGTGCTGGACTACATCTTTGTCATGCATCTCCACTGGGGGGTGTGGGGGGCGGCCCTGGCCACCGGGCTGGCCCAGGCCACGTCCACGGCGGTGTTTGTCGTCTATTTTCTCACCCACCGCTATCCCCTGCGGTTCGGCCGGTTCAAGCCCGACCCCGGCGCCTACCGCCGCATTATCCCCCTGGGTACCGCCGACGGCCTCAGCGAGCTCTCCAACGGCATGGTCATCTTCCTGTTCAACCACATCATACAGCGTGTCATCGGCCCCGACGCCCTGGTGTCCTATACCATCATCAGCTATGTGAATACCCTGGTGCTTAACAGTGTGATCGGCATCGCCCACGGCATCCAGCCCCTGTGTAGCTACCACCTGGGGGCGGAGGAGCGGCCGGTGTGCCACAAGTTCCTCACCTACGGCATCCGCCTGGCCGCCTGCTTCGCCGCCGGCTTCTTTGTCCTGTGTCAGGTGCTGGCCGGGGCGGTGGTGGGCCTGTTCCTCCAGCCGGACAGCGCCCTGTTCGCCTCTTCGGTGTCCGCTCTGCGGCTGTACTCCTTCGCCTTCCTCTTTGTGGGCTTCAATGTGGTGATCTCCGGCTTCTTCACCGCCATGGAGCACCCCATCCCCTCCCTGACCATCTCCTTTGGCCGGGGCCTGGTGCTGATCTCCGGCTGTCTGGTGGCGCTCGCCTTTCTCTTCGGTGCCAACGGCATCTGGCTCTCCCCCCTGGTGTCCGAGTCCCTCTGCCTGCTCATTACCCTGTTCTTCCTGATCCGCTACTTCCGCCGGGTCCGGCCGGAGGCCAGCGGGGAGAGGGATGGGATACCGGATGCCAGGCCGCTGGACTGAGCCTCCCCGCCACCTGGCAAAACGGCGCATGGCAAAAGGCCATGCGCCGCAGCCTGTCGGAAAATTCTTTCCGACAGGCTGTTCAGACTTTTTGAAACTTCTTTAAGTTTCAAAAAGTCATTTGATCCAACGCGAAAGGGAACCCTGACGGTTCCCTTTCACACTATCCTTCCCTTCGAACGCCTCCACAGGAGGATTTCTTGGCAGCCTCCGGCGCATGGCAAAAGGCCATGCGCCGTTTCTGATTTATTCCGTCAGGAGCCAGCGCTCCACCGCCATGCCGACGCCGCCCTCCGCATTGGAGCCGGTCTCATAGCGGGCGGCCTTCTTGGCCTCCACCGAGGCGTTAGCCATGGCAAAGGACCATCCCGCCCAGGCCAGCATCTCCAGGTCATTGCCTGCGTCGCCGAAGGCCATGACCTGTTCCGGCCCCAGCCCCAGCCGGGCGCTCAGGGCCTGCACGGCGGTCCCCTTGTTGACGCCGACGGCGGTAAACTCCAGATTTTCCGCGAAAGAGGTGACCATCTCCAGCGCGCCGCAGGCCGCCGCCCGCTCCATCAGGGACTTTCGACCCTCCGGCGGAACATGGAACACATGGATCTTCTCCACCAGCCGGCCCCGCAGGGCGGCGTTCAGATCCGCCGGAAAGCGGGCGTGCTCCTGAAGCACCTGCTGGAACTCAGGGGAAAAGGTATGGGCCAGCACGCCCTCCAGCCGGTCCCGCTGAATCCAGCTCTCTCCCTCGCAATAGACCTCAAAGGGCACGCCCTCTTCCAGCAGCAGCTCCGTCAGCGCCTGCCGGGTCTCCTCGGGGATGCAGTTGCGGTACAGCCACTCCCCCGTGCACACATCCAGTACGGCGGCTCCGTTGGACAGCACCGCATAGCGCAGCACACCCAACTGCTCCGCTACCTCGTGCAGGAATCCCCACGGTCGGCCGCTGGCGACGGCCACCGCCGTCCCCCGCTCCGACACCGCCCGCAGGGCGCGGACATTCCGCGCCGGCACCGTGGCGTGGTCGGCCCCCAGGAGGGTGCCGTCCATGTCCAGGCAGATGAGCTTGATGTCCGTCATTTCTTCCGCTTCACCGCATGGCGCACCTTTTCCGCGATGCCCTCCGGGGTGAGGCCGTAGGCCTCCAGGACGGTCTCCGCCTTGCCGGAGCGGCCGAACACGTCGTTGACGCCGTGGCGCACCACCGGCACCGGGTGGTGCTCGGCCAGGAACTCCGCCACCGCCGAGCCCAGGCCCCCCACCACGTTGGCCTCCTCGGTGGTGACGATGGCCCCGGTCTCCAGCGCCGCCTTGAGCACCAGCTCCCCGTCCAGGGGCTTGATGGTGTGCATATCCAGCACCCGGACGGACAGGCCCTCTTCCGCCAGGCGCTCCGCCGCCTTCAGCGCCATCTGCACCATCATGCCGGTGGCGATTACCGTCACGTCGGAGCCGTCCCGCAGGGTGACGCCCTGTCCCAGGTGGAAGGTGTAGCCAGGGATAGCGTCGGTGACGCTCTCCACCGCCAGGCGGCCCAGCCGCAGATAGGCGGGGCCGTCATAGTCCAGCAGAGCGCGCACCGCCTGCCGCATCTCGGGGCCGTCGCAGGGGGAGACCACCATTATGTTGGGGATGGCCCGCATGATGGCGTAATCCTCGATGCACTGATGGGTGGCGCCGTCCTCTCCCACGGACAGGCCGCCGTGGGAGCCCACCACCTTGACATTCAGTCGGGGATAGGCGATGGAGTTGCGCACCTGCTCCCACGCCCGCCCGGCGGCGAACATGGCAAAGGTGTTTGTGAAGGGCTTTTTGCCGCAGGCGGCCAGGCCGGCGGCCACGCCGGTCATGTTGGCCTCGGCAATGCCCATGTTGTAAAAGCGGTCGGGATGGGCCTTGGCAAAGCCCTTGGTCATGGTGGAGCCGGACAGGTCCGCGTCCAGCACCACCAGCTCCGGGTACTCCTCCGCCAGGGCCACCAGGGCCTCGCCGTAGGCCGCGCGGGTTGCAATCTTCTCTGCCATGCTTACTTCCCCTCCAGTTCTGCCACGCGGGCGGCCAGCTCCGCCCGGGCCTTCTCATACTGCTCGGCGTTGGGGGCCTTGCCATGCCAGCCGTAGTCCCCCTCCATAAAGGACACGCCCTTGCCCTTCACCGTCCTGGCCAGGAGCACCGTCGGCTTTCCCTTGCAGGCCGCGGCGGCGGCGAACGCCTCCGCCAGGGCGGCGTAGTCGTGGCCGTCCACACGGATGACGTTCCAGTTGAAGGCCTCAAACTTCTGATCCAGCGGCTCGGAGGGCATCACGTCCGCCGTGGCGCCGTCGATCTGCAGGCCGTTGACGTCCACCACGGCACACAGATTGTCCAGGCGGTACTTGGCCGCCGCCATGGCGGCCTCCCACACCTGACCCTCCTCGATCTCGCCGTCTCCCAGCAGGGCATACACCCGGTAGTCCCGACCGTCCGCCTTGCCCGCCAGAGCCATGCCCACGGCCGCGGAGATCCCCTGCCCCAGGCTGCCCGTGGACATATCCACGCCCTTGACGTGGCGCATTTCGGCATGGCCCGACATGTGCCCTTCAATGCGGCGGAACTGCTTGAGCTCCTCCAGTGGAAAAAAGCCCCGCTGGGCCAGAGTGGAGTAGAGCGCCGGCGTACAGTGCCCCTTGGAGAGCACAAAGCGGTCCCGCTCCGGGGCCTGCGGAGCGTCGGGGTTCACCCGCATCACGTGGAAATACAGGGTTGTGAGGATATCCAGCGACGACAGGGAGCCGCCGATGTGTCCCGACGCCGCGCCGTACACCATATCCAGCGCCAGCAGCCGGGAACGCGCCGCCGTCAATGCCAGGTTTTGAACCTTTGCCTGTTCCATCCGATTCACCTTTCCCATTTCTCAGCCCGATGGCCGTATTTTGAACTGTCTGTATTAAGTATATCGTACCAGGCCCGCGCTTTCAACTGGCGAACTGTAAAAAACATTGGTTTCTCTGCGCGGCTTTGGGGAAAAAAGGGGGGCCGGCAGGGCGCGCAGGCGCCCCCGGCCCCTTATTTCTAGTGGATGTTCTTCATGGTCATCCATCGCTTTGAGCGGTAGAACCACCAGCCCACCGGCACCGAGCTGGCCACGGCGACGCCGCAGGCGATGTAGACGCCGTAGATGCCCAGGAAGTGCTCCAGGACGACAGCCAGGATCAGCCGCACCACGATGCAGTTGAGGAAGGAGTTACACATGATGAACACTGTATGCCCTGAGCCGGTGGCCAGGGTGTTGTAGGTAAACATGCCGGCGTAGAAGAGCTGGCAGACAATCTCAATGCGCAGGTTGACCACCGCCCAGTGCTGCACCTCCGGATCGGGGGTAAAGATCATGGCAAACTGGGGGGCAAACACCTCGGCCACCACGATAATCACCGCCGCCATGGCCAGGGCCAGCTTCATGCAGGTCTTCATCACCTGCTCGGCCCGGTCATAGAGGCCCGCTCCCAGGCACTGGGCGCACATGGTGCCCGCGCCAGTGGTCAGGGCGGAGAGGAAGAGCTGGCAGAAGTCGCGGATTTTGTTGGACACGCCGTTGCCGGCGGAGACGGTGACGCCGTACTTGTTGATGAGGGTGAGCACCACCAGCCAGGAGATGGAGGCGATGGTCCACTGGAGGGCTACCGGAAAGCCCAGCTTCAGGGTGCGTTTGACCATCTCCGCCTCGGGGCGGAGATAGCGGGGCAGCAGGCCCAGATCCGCCCGGTGGCGCAGGGAGAACACCAGAGCGGTCAGGCAGGATATCGCTTGGCCGATCACGGTGGCCAGGGCCGCCCCCGCCACCCCCATGTGGAACCCTGCCACGAACAGGATATCCAGCACCACGTTGAGGCTCACCGACGCAATGATGCAGTACAGCGGGATGCGGGAGTTGCCCACCCCGCGCAGGATGGCGGAGAGGGAATTGTAGACAAAGATGAACAGCAGGCCCACGCCGCAGATGCTCAGATAGGCGGTGGCCTCCTCCAGGGTGGGGGACTGGAGCAAAATCAGCAGCGGACGTCCCAGCAGCAGAATGCCCACAGCAAAGAGCAGGCCGGCGATGAGGCCCACGGTGAGCATGTTGCCCGCGGCTTTCCGACGGTTCTCGTGGTCGCCGCTGCCGAAATACTGGCCCACCAGCACATTCCCACCCACTGTCAGCCCAATGGCCAATTGGGTGAGCATATTCATAATGATACTGGCGTTGTTGATGGCGGAAATTCCCACATCACCGATGTAGTGCCCGGCGATGATGATGTCCGTGATACTATAAATAGCCTGCAGCAGGCTGGACGCCACCAGTGGCAGGGCATACCGGACCAGCTTGCGCGTGACGCTGCCCTGGGTAAGATCCTGTTCTACAGCGGGCATAGCGTACCCCTCCTTATATGCGTTCAATTCCCCGTTTCTTTACACGTTGTTAAAGTTTACTGCGGATTTCCTGGCAAGGCAATACTAACTTTTTTGTCACCACCACACAAAAACGGACGGCTTCCGCCGCCCGTTTCCTTATAATTCCCTATAATAACGCAATATACGTTTACTCCTCGCCCTGCTCCACGCCGCGCCGGCGCTCCCGCCCGGGCCAGAAGTTGTTCTCCCGCATGATGTCACCCAGTGCGTCCACATACTTCTCCGACTTGTGCACTACAAAGGCATCTGCATCGATGGGGATTCTGCGGTCGTGCATCTGGCGGATACTCCAGATATAGAGTATGTCCAGGGCAGGGATGAGCTGCTCCCCGCTGGGCGTGAGCACATACTCCACCTTGGGCGGCACCGTGTCGTAGGAGATGCGGCGGATCAGCCCCGCCTCCACCAGCTCCTTGAGCTGCTGGCTGAACACCTTTTCCGAGATGGGCAGGATTTTAAGCGTCTGGTTAAAGCGGATACTGCCGTACGTATAGATTTCATGGAGAATGGTCATCTTCCACTTTCCGCCGATGCAGTGCAACACATAGTGATAGGGATTAGTCGGTGTGTCAAAATTGTCCGCTTTCACAGGCGTTCACCTCATTTTCTTTTGTGATACAACTATATAAAGATAGACCTGCATTATCATATCACACCCCCACCACTCCCACAAGGAAAACTTTTTCCGCCCCACTGTAACGCGCCAAAATTTTTTGCTGAAATTTGTGCAACCTATCCAACTTCCACAGAGATACACTTTTGTACCGAATAGTTTACACAATATCCCTTTTTCTCTTTTATTCGAATTATACAATTTCGGAGCACTTACCTTTTGGTACGTGCAAACCTACAGGTTATCTACTTACATAATTGTGGGTATTGCACAAATTTTTATTTTCCGATACACTACGGCTCGAAAAGGAAAGCATAAGTTCCAATTCATCGCATTGGTTTCCTGAAAATGCTGACATAAGAAGGAGCGGATTTCAAATGATCAAGCGTACTTATGAAGAGCTGGAGCCCTATTTCCCCGCCGGTCATTTTGGCGTGACCTGCAAGCGCTACCACGGCAAGGACGAGACCGGCGCCCAAAAGTTCTGGATCGGTGTGTCCGAGTTCGAGCCCGACGGCGGCGCTGACTGGGCCTACGACGACAACCCCCTGGAGAAGGTCTACTTCGTCCTGGAGGGCGAGATGACCGTTACCGACAAAGACGGCAACAAGTACATCATCCACAAGAACGAGTCCATCTCCTTCCCCCCCAACGAGGGCCGCGGCCTGAAGAACGAGAGCGGCAAGCCCGCCAAGATGCTGGTCATCATCAATTATCCCGACGCGCAGTAAGTAAGAGGAGGAAGCAGAAATGGTCAACGTGAAGAAAGAGTTCGTCGACAACATGTTCTCCGTGAAGGGTAAGGTCGCCCTGGTCACCGGCGCCACCGGCGCTCTGGGCTGCGTCCTCTCCAAGGCTTACGGCTATGCCGGCGCCAAGGTGTTCATGACCGGCCGCAACGAGAAGAAGCTCCAGGCTCTGGAGGCCGAGTTCAAGGCCGAGGGCATCGACTGCGCCTACGGCGTGGCCGATCCTGCCGACGAGGCCCAGGTAGACGCCATGATTAAGGCCTGTGTGGCCCAGTACGGCGAGGTCAACATCCTGGCCGTCACCCACGGCTTTAACAAGCCCCAGAACATCCTGGAGCAGTCCGTGGCCGACTGGCAGTATATCATGGATGCCGACTGCAAGAGTGTCTATGTAGTGTGCAAGTATGTTGCCCAGCAGATGGTCGACCAGGGCAAGGGCGGCAAGATCGTGGTGGTCACCTCCCAGCGCTCCAAGCGCGGCATGGCCGGCTACACCGGCTACTGCACCTCCAAGGGCGGCGCCGACCTGATGGTGTCCTCCATGGCCTGCGACCTGAGCGCCAAGTACGGCATCAACGTCAACTCCATCTGCCCCACCGTGTTCCGCAGTGATCTGACCGAGTGGATGTTCGATCCCGAGTCCGCCGTGTATCAGAACTTCCTGAAGCGCGAGCCCATCGGCCGTCTGGCCGAGCCTGAGGACTTCGTGGGCTACGCCCTGTTCCTCTCCTCCGACGCCTCCAACTACATCACGGGTGCCAACTGCGACTGCTCTGGCGGTTACCTGACCTGCTAAGCCTGGAAGGAAGTCGAGCAGCATGAAAGAAATCAAGAACATTCTCATCTGTGGCGCGGGCATGATGGGCAAGAACATCGGCTATGTGTTTGCGTCCAACCCCAGCTTCCAGGTGGGCATGTACGACCTGTACCCCACTGATGTGGGGGCGGGCATCCGCACCAACACCAAGCAGCTTCTGGACAAGGGCGTCATCACCGAGCAGGAGCTGAGCGACCGCCTCTCCCGCATCTCCTTTACCAATGACATCGACAGCGATCTGGTGAAGAACGCCGATCTGGTGATCGAGGCCGTCTTCGAGGACATGAAGATCAAGCGGGAGACCTTCGCCAAGCTGGAGGCGCGCTGCCGCCCCGACACCATCTTCTGCACCAACTCCTCTGTCATGAGCCCCAGCGAGATCTCCGCCGAGCTCCAGCACCGTGAGCGCTTTGTGGGCACTCACTTCTGGAACCCCGGCCACCTGATCCCCCTGGTGGAGGTCGTCAAGTCCGACGCCTCCAGCGACGAGGTGGCCCAGACGGTGATGGAGGTGCTGCGCTCCGTGGGCAAGAAGCCCGTGCTGTGCAAGAAGGACGTGCCCGGCTTCATCGCCAACCGCATGCAGCACGCCCTGTGGCGTGAGGCCATCTCCATCGTGGAGAACGGCATCGCCGATGCCGCCACCGTGGACGAGGCGGTGCGCTACTCCTTCGGCCTGCGGCTGCCCCAGCTCGGCCCCATGGAGAACGCCGACATGGTGGGTACCGACCTGACCTACAACATCCACGACTACATCCTGCGGGATCTGGAGGACTCCCACGAGCCCTCCCCCCTACTCAAGCAGCTCCGCGACGAGGGCAAGATCGGCTTCAAGACCGGTGAGGGCTTCCAGAAGTGGACGCCTGAGCAGGTTGCCCAGTCCAACGCCGAGCTCAATGAGTATCTGATTCGGATGCTCTACGGAAAGTAAAAACTTTCCCTTTCCTTTTGTCCCACACTCTGCTATGATTATCCAAGGAGGAACTTTATCATGGGTAAAAAAGTTTATGTGGACCTGACCCATCCCTTCAGCGCGGAGATTCCCCGCTGGCCCTACTTTGACAAGCCCGAGATCACCAACGCCCACACCATGGCCAAGGGCGGCGTGCTCACCTCCAAGATCACCTGCACCATGCACACCGGCACCCACTGCGACGCCCCCCGTCACGTCATGGAGTACGAGTTTGACGGCCGCCGCGCCCGCTACACCCACGAGATGCCCATTGATGCCTACACCGGCGAGGCTGTGGTGCTGAAGCTGGACGTGGAGCCCTGGACCCTGATCACCGACAAGCACCTGGACGAGGCCTGCAAGAAGTGCGGCATCGACCCCGCCTCCCTGAAGGGCAAGGTTCTGTGCCTGAACACCGGCATGCACCGCCTGTTCGATGACTCCAAGGCCTACTATCACTACTCCATCGGCACCGGCATCGACGCCGGCAAGTGGTTTGTCAAGCACGGCGTCAAGTGCGTCGCCATGGACAGCCAGGCCCTGGATCACCCCCTGCACACCGCCATGGGCAACAACGGCATGACCCGCATGAACCTGCTGGGCGCCACCGGCAAGCCCATCACCGAGGAGTACAAGGAGCTGTTCGGCGAGGAGGCCTATGCCGAGTTCGACAAGTTCGAGTACATCCGCATCCACGGCCAGGCCGCCTACGACGAGAAGTTCGGCGAGCTGGAGGATCTGGGCGTATGGGGCACCTGGGAGCCCTGCCACAAGGAGATGCTGGGCCACGGCATCGTGGGCGTTGAGAACCTGGGCGGCGATCTGGACAAGATCAAGCCGGGCAAGGTCTTCAACTTCTTCTGCTTCCCCCTGCGCTGGTACATGGGCGACGGCGCCATGTCCCGCTGCGTGGCCTTCATCGACGAGGACGACGTGGATGCCAGCGTGCCCGACCGCACCTACAAATACGGCGGCACCGGCTACGCCGATGAGTCCGGCCACGGCGACAGTGGTCTGGAGTACATGCGCAAGCTGTTCAACCGCAACAAGTAATGCAACCGGATTGAGTTCCACCCATACCGTAAAGCGGCGTGCGCTATGCCCGCCGCTTTACGTGATGTCCACACCAAATGGAGAAAGGACCTGAATTCCATGAGCGAGCTGAAGAACAAGACGATCATCACTGTGGCCACTACGGGCGCCTGGCCCACCAAGGCCAACAACCCCAATGTGCCCATGACCCCGGAGGAGATTTCCGAGGACGTGTACGCCTGCTGGAAGGCCGGCGCGGCCATCGCCCACCTGCACATGCGGGACGACGAGGGGCACGGCACCATGGACAAGGAGAAGTTCCGCAAGACCGTGGAGCTGCTGCGCGCCAACCACCCCGACTGCGACATCATCCTGAACATGACCACCTCCGGCGACATCCACGCCGACGACACCACCCGCCAGATCCACCTGAAGGAGCTGCGCCCCGAGATGGGTTCCTATGACTGCGGCTCCATGAACTGGCTGCACACCTCCCTGTTCCTCAACCCCCCTGCCTTTCTGGAGGAGCTGGGCAAGAACATGCAGGAGTGGGGCGTCAAGCCGGAGATCGAGGCCTTTGACCCGGGCATGATTGCCAACGCCGCCTACTACCTGAAGAAGGGCGTGCTGAAGGCCCCCCTTCACTTCCAGTTCTGCATGGGCTGCGCCAACGGCATCCCCGGCTCCCTGAAGAACCTGATCTTTATGAAGGAAACCATGGAGTCCCTGTGCCCCGGCTCCACCTGGAGCTGCTTTGGTGTGGGCCACTGCGCGTTGGAGATGCTGTACGGCGCTGTGGCGCTGGGCGGCCACATCCGCGTGGGCATGGAGGACAACGTGATGTACGCCAAGGGCGTTCTGGCCGAGAGCAACGTGCAGTTCGTGGAGCGCGCCCGCCGCGTCATCGAGGAGTACGGCAAGCAGGTCGCCACCCCCGCCGAGGCCCGCGAGATCCTCAGCCTGGGCAAGTAAAACATATCAGACAGGAAAGCCCTGCAGGCAGAAGCTTGCAGGGCTTTCCTCCCGAAAAAAGGTTTTCAACAGGCGGAACGTCGTTTGACCCAATGAATGTGACAGGAAACCCTGACGGTTCCCTGTTACATGACCTTTCCCCCGCCCCCCTCCTGTAGAAGGATTTAGCGACAGTCTGGCTTTTTTCCGTCCCGCCGTTGTGGTATACTGAAAAAAACGACGAGAGGAGGGCCCGCGCTTGGAATCCCTGGAGGCCCTTTTGGAACTGCTCACCCCCCTGGCCCGGCTGGGCCGCCCCGCACTTGCCGCCATCGACGGCCGCTGCGGCAGCGGCAAGAGCACCCTGGCCGGACTGGCGGCCCACAGGCTGGGCTGCCCCCTGTTCCACATGGACGATTTTTTCCTTCCGCCTGCCCTGCGTACACCGGAGCGTTATGCCGCTCCTGGCGGCAACGTCCACTATGAGCGGGTGGAGGCAGAGCTGCTGCGCCCCCTGCGGGAGACCGGTGCGGCCTGCTTCCGCCCCTTTGACTGCCGCTCCATGGACTTTTCCGCCCCCATCCGGGCCGAGCTCACCGGCCTAGCACTGGTGGAGGGCAGCTACGCCCTCCACCCCGCCCTGCGTGGCTGGTATGACCGCACCGTCTTCCTGACCTGCTCCCCCGGCGAGCAGCGGCTTCGCCTTCTGGCCCGTGAGGGCCCGAAACGGCTCCCCGCCTTTTTAGAGCGTTGGATTCCCCTGGAGGAGGCCTATTTCCAGTCCACCGGTCTGCCCGGAGGGTGTGACCTGGTGCTGGACACCACCCCCTGATACCGCAAACAGCGGCGGAACGGATGCTCCGTTCCGCCGCTGTTTCAGCCTGTCGAAAGCTTCTTTTCGACAGGCTGAAGGACCTTTTGATGCTTCAAAAAGTCCTTTGATCCAACGTGAAAGGGAACCCCTGACGGTTCCCTTTCACGCTATCCTTCCCTCCAAATCCTTCGGCCGAAGGGTTTCCCGACCGCCGCCGCTTACTTTATACCTCACCAGGCCAGCCGATTTTCAGGGTCATACCCTCCTGTCCCACACCCGCGCTGCGGGTGATGGGCAGGCGCTGCTCCTCCGAGAAGCCGATGGTCTCGCCATCCCGGAGGGTCACGTCCTCCTCCAGCAGATAATCCGCGATGTTCAGGAGGAAATTCCGCACCTCGGCGGGCTCGGCCCTGGCGTCCAGCACCTCCAGTTCGTCCTTGCCGAAGCTGCGCAGGCCGTCGGTATAGGCGCCCATCCCCTCCTCCGTCCGGTAGAGGCCCACCCACACCAGATTGAGCAGGGGCAGCTCTCCCTCGTCCAGCGGGGCGGCCGCCTCCTGATAGAGCTCCGGCGGATAGACCGTACCGTTGGCGTACACACCCAGAGTCCCCGCCTGCCCGCAGGCGGCGCACACCAGCTTCACCTGGAGGGCGGCGGCCTTCCATGGCCCGGCCTCCCGGCCCAACACCGACACCAGGAGCTGCCCCTTGTGCCGCCGGGCAGCCGCCTCGGCCTCCGGCCACAGGTAGCACCGCCCGGCAGCCTCCTCCGCCTCGCCGTGGGGCACCGGGAAGGGGTAGAGGCTCAGGGCCGCCAGCATCCCCTCCACCTCAAAGACCAGGGTGCTCTCCCCGTCCTCCCCATCCTCCGGCTCGGTCATGCAGGGAATGCCCCAGTGGTCCCGTAGCGCCCGCTTGAAGGCCTCGGGGTCCCACTCCGGCTCCTCCAGCAGCACGAAGGCCAGAAAATTCCCCGCGGAGCCGGGCTGCTCCAGAGCGGGCTGCCCCTCCTCCCGCAAAGAGAAGTCGGCCCCGAACAGCACCATCTGGCTGTGCCCGCCCCCCTGGAAACACAGCCGTAGCCCCTGGTCCCGCTGGATGGTGAACCACGCCAGCTCCAGCCCGTCGGTCTGTAGCTCCGCCCTCAGCTCCAGGAAGGTTCTGCCCCGCCGGTCCAGCTCGGGCAGGCGGGCCGCCAGCGCCGCCGCCCACTCCGCGGACAGCTTGGACAGGGCGGCCTCGTTGCCGAAAAAGCGGCCCTGTACCGTCCCCTCTCCGTAGGGCATGGTGAAAGTGCAATAGGGGGCGTCGGCCTCCCACTCCGTCACGCCCAGGGCCGCCTTGACGGCCTCCAGATTGGCCCGGTCGCAGAGGATACAGGCGATGGCCAGGCGTTTGTCCGCCATCTCCCCCTCCTCCGCCTCTCCGGCCTGGAGCCGCCGGTCCTGCTCCGGGTCGATCCAGTGGTACTCCATCTCCTCCAGGCTCCTGCCCTCCCGGATCTCCCGGGCCAGGGTGGTGAACTCATAGTCCCCCGGCTCCAGGGCCAGCCCCCGCTCCACTGCGGCCAGGGCCCCGGCCGTGTCACCAAAGTGGCTGCGCAGCTTGCCCAGTTGTAGCCAGCCCCACACATAGTCCGGCTCCACCGCCACTCCCTTTTCCGCGTAGGCCAGGGCCTCCTCCAGCCGCCCGCAGTACAGCAGGGCGCAGGAGTAGCGGTAGTACCACATGCCGCAGCGGGCGGCCTCCGCGCTCCCCTCCGACGCGGCCATCCACTGCGCCGCCCGGCAGTACGACTCATATTCGTCCAGGTTGTTGCAGGCGTAGGAGTACCAGAGGGCCGTCTCCAGGTCGGCCTTTGCCGCCTCCTCGGAGAAGCGCCCCCGGCGCACGCCGTCCTCCACCCGCTTCTCCAGGTAGTCCAGCATCTTGTAAAAGTACCCTGTGGAGCCGTCGCTCATGGCCTCCAGGTTTTCCACATCCTGCGGTGACAGTACCAGGCTCTCCATATCCATCCCCCTCGCAAAATAAATATAATTTATAAAATCTGTTTTTATTATAACAGGGCGTCCCTCCCCTGGCAAGCCCCATTCCGGCGGGGCGCGGGAAAAGCCGGGCGCAATTCCCCTATCCCCTTGCATCCTCCACCGGAACGTGCGATAATAAACTGAAATCACCCGTTTAATCAAAGGAGGTTCCCGCATGAAGCCCACCCAAGCCTGCCGCCCCGAAAACCTGCACTATCTGAAAATGCTGGCCCGCCAGTACCCCACGGTCCAGGCCGCCAGTACGGAGATTATCAACCTGCAGGCCATCCTGAACCTGCCCAAGGGCACGGAGCACTTTGTCTCCGACGTCCACGGGGAATACGAGGCCTTTCTGCACATCCTCAACTCCGCGTCCGGGGTCGTGCGGGAAAAGCTGGACGATCTGTTTGCCGCCACCGTCTCCAAGGCGGAGCGGGACCAGCTGGCCACCCTGATCTATTACCCCAAGGAGAAGCTGGAGGAGATCCAGCGGGAGACCCCCGACATGCGGGAGTGGTACCGCATCACCTTCCACCGGCTCATTGAGATCTGCCGCCTGGTCAGCTCCAAGTACACCCGCTCCAAGGTGCGCAAGGCCATGCCCAGGGAGTACGCCTACATCATCGACGAGATGCTGCACACTCACTACGAGGACAACGATAAGCGTGACTACTACGAGAACATCATCTCCACCATCATCGACATTGGCCGGGCCTCCAACTTCCTGGTGCAGCTCTGCGAGCTCATCAAGCGCCTGGCGGTGGACCACCTCCACGTGGTGGGGGACATCTTCGACCGAGGCCCCCGGGCGGACATCATTCTGGACTCCCTGCTGGACTACCACAGCGTGGACATACAGTGGGGCAACCACGACGTGCTGTGGATGGGGGCGGCCTCCGGCTCCCGCACCCTGGTGGCCACCGTGCTGGCCAACTCCCTGCGCTACAACAACCTGGAGGTCATCGAGACCGGCTACGGCATCTCTCTGCGCCCCCTGTCCGTCTTTGCCAACGAGGTCTACCGGGACACCGACGTGTCCCGCTTCTCCGTCAAGCTCACCGGCGAGGAGGCGGAGCGGTACACCGAGAAGGACAAGCTGCTCTCCGCCCGGATGTATAAGGCCATCACCATGATCCTCTTCAAGCTGGAGGGGCAGAAGATCCTGCGCAACCCCGACTTCGGCATGGCCGACCGGCTCCTGCTGGACAAGATCGACTACGAAAGCAGGACTGTGACGGTGGACGGCAGAGCCTATCCCATGCTGGACACCGACTTCCCCACCGTCAACCCCGCCGATCCCTACGCCCTCACCCCCGAGGAGGAGATCCTGATCCACCAGCTCACCCTCTCCTTTCTCCACAGCGAGAAGCTCCAGCGGCACGTCCGCTTCCTCTACTCCAAGGGCAGCCTGTATAAAATCTTCAACGGCAACCTGCTCTTCCACGGCTGCATCCCCATGGCGGCCGACGGCTCCCTCCTCTCCTTCCCGGTGAACGGGGGGCGTCTCTCCGGCAAGGCCTTCCTGGACTATGCGGATTTGGCCGCCCGCCGGGCCTACTACTCCGCCCCCGGCTCGGCGGAGCGGGCCGCCGGCATGGACTTCCTGTGGTTCCTGTGGGCGGGCCGCAACAGCCCCATCTTCGGCCGCGACCGCATGACCACCTTTGAGCGGCGTTTCCTCGCCGACGAGTCCACCTGGGCCGAGCCCAAAAACGTCTACTACCAGCTCTACAACGACCCGGAGATCTGCGAGGCGCTGCTGCGGGAGTTCGGCCTGGAGGGCCCCCACTGCCACATCATCAACGGCCACGTCCCCGTCAAGTCCAAGAAAGGGGAGAGCCCCATGAAGGGGGGCGGCAGGCTGCTGGTCATCGACGGCGGCTTCTGCAAGGCCTATCAGCAGACCACCGGCATCGCGGGCTATACCCTCATCTACAACTCCGCCTGCTACCGCCTGGTGTCCCACGAGCCCTTCGTGGGCCGGGCGGAGGCCATCCGCACCAGCCAGGACATCGCCTCCACCTCCGTGGTGTTCGAGCGGCTGGAGTCCCGGCTGAAAATCGCCGGCACCGACGTGGGCCGCCAGCTCCAGGAGCAGATCGACGATCTGATGGCCCTCCTGCTGGCCTACCGCAGCGGCGCCATTGCCGAGGATCACAAGGAGTATTGACGAGGGCCCCCGCCCTCTGGTACACTGGAAGAAAAACGGCGGTTTCCGCCGAAAGGAGGCTCTGTATGGCCCTCATCGCTTGCCCGGAGTGCGGAAAAGAGATCTCCAACCAGGCCCCCGCCTGCATCCACTGCGGCTGTCCCCTCGCTCCAAGGGCTCCCCTCGATCCAAACCGCTTCTCCGTGGTGCTCACCGCCTGCCCCGAGGACTCCGAGGGGCGTTACCGCGTCCGAAAGCTCGCCATCCACCTGGAGGAGAGCGTCTGGGAAGCCGTCTACGCGTTTCTCTCCCAGCCCGCGGCCGAACGCGCCCCCTCCACCCTCCAGACCCATCTGACCCAAAAGGACGCCTGGGCGCTGGCCGACACCCTCCGCGGGGCGGGGGCCGAGGTGCAGGTGCTCGACTCCACCATACCCGACGTCCCCCAGCCCCATCCCTTCGAGGGGTGCCGCGCCATGGACTTCGGCAAAACCGTGGCCGCAGTGATCCTTGGCGTCCTGGCCGCGCAGTTGATCCTCCTCCCCCTGGCCTTGCTCCTCTCCTAGCCCACCACTCCGCCCCTTCCGGCGAAAAGGAGGTTCTCCCCATGGCGCTCATTTCCTGTCCCGAGTGCGGAAAACAGATCTCCGACCAGGCCCCCGCCTGCATCCACTGCGGCTACCCTCTGCCCAAGCAGCCCACAGCCCCGGCAGCTCCCCCTTCTCCGGACCGCTTCTCCGTGGTGCTCACTGCCTGCCCGGACGGGCCGGAGACCCAGAGCAAGGTGGTGGAGCTGCTCATGGCCGAGCTGGGCATCTCCCGCGCCGAGGCCGAGGCCTACGTGGACAACTGCACGGTGGTTCCCTCTATCGTCCTGCGGGAGGGGATGACACAGGACGCGGCCCAGGCGCTGACATTCGCCCTGCGTGGCGTGGGGGCTTATGCCCGGGTGGTAGATCCCGCACAGTTGGAGCCCTCCTCTCCCCCTCCGCCGCCCGCCGAGGACCCGCCCGCCGACGAGGGGAGGGGCGGCATGGGGTTCGGCGGGACGGTGGCCGCGGTGATCGTGGGCGTGATCGCGGCGCTTCTCCTCCTCTCCCTGTTCTAAAGCGCCAGTTCACCCTCTCCGCGGGGGTGATCGGGGCCGCCGTCCTGCTCTACGCCTGCAACAAGCTGTGGTTTCTCCCCGCCGCCTCCGGTCCCCTCCGCCTCTTCCTGGCCTGGTACTTCAGCGACCTTCTGGCCGGGGCCCTGCTGCTGGCCCTGGTGGAGCTTCTTCTCGCTCTGGGGCGGGTGTCCCCCATACGCTCTGTTCCGGCCGCCGCCGGGTATCTGCTGGCCTGCGGCCTCTTTCTGGAGCTGGCCCCCCTGCTGTATAAGCCCTCCTCCGTGTGCGACCCGTGGGATCTGCTGGCCTATCTGGCAGGCGGCCTGCTGGCGCTCCCCCTGGAGCGGCGGCTGCTCAGCCATAGCATATAAAACCGGCTGCTTTCCAAGGAAAGCAGCCGGAATTTTTTAATCCTTTCCAGTGGGGACACCGCACAGGTGGGTCGGCGCGGCATCGTGGGTCCGGTCGGTGGCGTTGTATGACCAGAAGCGCCAGCCGCCGGACAGGTTGGAGCACCGGAAGCCATGCTGGGACAGGATGCGGCAGGCCAGATAGCTCCGCAGGCCGCTGTAGCAGTTGACATAAACCTTCTTCCCTTTGTCCAGTTCACCCAGCCGCCCCCGCAGCTCGTCCAGGGGGATGTGAAGCGCGTCGGAGCGGAGCAGTCCCTGCTTCCTGACCTCGCCCGGCGTGCGCACATCCAGCAGGATCACCGAGCCGTCCGCCGGCAGCTCCGCCACCGCGTCCCAGTGGTGCTGCTCCACCAGCCCCGCCCGGACATTCTCAATCACATAGCCAGCCATATTCACCGGATCCTTGGCCGAGCCGTAGGGGGGCGCGTAGGCCAGATCCAGCTCGGTGAGCTGTTCGGCGGTGAGGCCCGCCCGAATGGCGGCGGCCAGCACGTCCATGCGCTTGTCCACCCCATCGAACCCCACAATCTGCGCCCCAAGAATGCGGCCGGAGGCGGGATCGAAGAGGGTCTTGACCGTCATGTTGCGGGCGCCCGGGTAGTAGGAGGCGTGGGAGGCGGAGTAGGTCACCACCTTGTCATAGGCCACGCCCGCGGCCCGCGCCTGTTTTTCGTTCAGCCCCGTGGAGGCCGCTGTCAGGTCAAAGAGCTTGAGCACCGAGGTGCCCAGCGCCCCGGTGTAGGCGCTCCGCCGCCCGCAGATGTGGTCGGCGGCAATGCGCCCCTGCTTGTTGGCCGGGCCGGCCAGCGCAATGTGGCTTTTGGCTCCGGTGACAAAATGCCGCACCTCCACCGCGTCACCCACGGCGTAGACGTCCGGGGCGCTGGTGCGCATCTGCCCGTCCACCGAGATCGCCCCCTTGACGCCCAGGGCCAGGCCCGCCCGGCGGGCCAGCTCCGTGTCGGGGGCCACGCCGATGCCCAGCAGCACCAGGTCGGCCGGGAACCGCTCCCCGCCCTCCAGCTCTACAGCCAGCCCGTCCCCCTGGGGAGAGAAGCCGGACACCCGTGCGCCCAGGCGCAGCTCCACCCCCTGGCCCCGGAGATAGGTGTGGATCTCCGCCGCCATATCGGCGTCCAGGGGCGGCAGTACCTGCGCGCCCCGCTGGAGCAGAGTGGTGTGCACCCCCGCGTGCACCAGGTTCTCCGCCATCTCCAGGCCGATGAAGCCGCCGCCCACCACCACGGCCCGCCGGACGGGGTGCTCGTCCAGGTAGGCCCGGATGCGCAGGGTGTCCTCCACCGTGCGCAGGGTGAACACACGGGGGTCGTCCTCGCCGGGCAGGTTGGACCCCACGGGCCGCGCCCCGGGCGAGAGGAGCAGCTTGTCATAGTGGAGGGCGTAGGTGCTCCCATCCTCCAGGCGGCGGACGGTGACGGTATGCTGCTCCGGGTGAAGCTCCACCGCCTCCTGCCCCACCCGCACGTCAATTCCGAAGCGGTTCCGGAAGCCCTCCGGGGTCTGTAGGGTCAGCTCCTCCCGGTCGGTGATCACACCGCCCACATAGTAGGGCAGGCCGCAGTTGGCGTAGGACACGTAGCCCGTGCGCTCCAGGATGATGATCTCCGCGCGCTCGTCCAGGCGGCGCAGACGGGCCGCCGCAGTGGCCCCTCCGGCCACGCCGCCGATGATGACAACCTTCATGCTGCTTCCCTCCCTATGCTTCCAGCGGCCCGCGGTAGCCCAGCAGGCCCCCCAGATCGGTGACGGAATACCCCGCCCGCGCCAGCCGGGCTCTGGCCTGGGCGCTCCGCGCCCCGCTGCGGCAGTAGACAAACAGTGGGCTCCCGGCAGGCTCGGCGATGGTATCCAGCCGATCCAGGGGCAGGTTTTTCGCTCCGGGCAGGTGGCCGTCCCGGTATTCCTCCGGGGTGCGCACGTCCAGCAGGACGGCGCCCGAGGTGTTGCGGTATTGTTCCAGGCCCTCGCTCAGCGCGGGGCGGCGGGCAAAGAGGTCAAACAGTCCCATACATTCAGCACTCCTTTTTCTCACGGACGGGCGGGCCGTCCTGGACGCTCTGTCTGTACTCAGGATACCAGAAACAGCCCGCCCCTTCCGTGACAAAATCACCGTAGGCTGTCCGATGCCAGAGCCTCCAGCGCCGGAAGGTCCAGCAGCTCCACCCCGCCCCGGCCCAGCCGCACCAGACCGTCGTTCTGGAAGTCCTTGAGCAGGCGGCTCACCACCTCCCGGGCGGAACCCAGGTGGCGGGCCAGCTGGTCATGGGTGAGGCGGAGGGAGGCGCTCTCCGCCAGGCGGCTCTCCTCCACCAGCAGGGCGGCCAGGCGGCCGTCCAGCTTCTTGCTCAGAATCTGGTCCATTCGCCACATCACCTCGGAGAAGCGGTCGGCCATCAGCTCGCTGGTGTAGTTGGCCACTGCCGCGCTCTCCTCCATCAGCCCTTGATACACCTCCGCCGGCAGAAAGAGGGCAGTGGTATCCCGCTCCGCCTCCACCAGCACGTCGAACTGGATGCCCCGCAGTACGCAGGAGGCGGAAAAAAGGCACATATCCCGGGGAAAGAGCCGGTAGAGGGTCAGCTCCCGCCCCTCGTCGGTGAGCATATAGGCGCGGAGCTGTCCCTCGGTGGGCAGGATAAGCCCCGCGCACTCCGCCCCGCCGCCGTACACCATCTCCCCCCGGGCAAAGCGCCGCACCGCGGCGCCCTCCTCCAGCCGCCGCCGCTGTCCCTCCGTCAGACGAGCCCAAAAGGGCAGGTACTCCCGCAGCATCAGCCTTCCTCCTCTCCCTCGTTGGCCTCCTGGGCGGTGCAGGCCTCGGCCGGAGGCGCCTCCTGGAAGTGCACCTCCAGCACCGCCTGGGGCCTGTTCAGCCGGATGGCGGCGTGCCGCCCCTTCCGGGCCGCCGCCTCCTCCAGCAGGGCGGCCAGCTCCCCCAGCACCTCCCCCGTCAGGGGGCCGCCCCGCCAGTGGAACACCAGGGGCTTCCCCTTGCGGACGGCCTGGGCGGCCCGCCCGGCCACCTCCTCCGGCCGGGTGAAGGAGAGCTTGGCCTCCCGGTAGTAGAACCGGCCCCCGTCGGCGCAGGCCGGCACCGGATAGACCAGGGCCTCGTGATCCCGGAACAGCCGCCGGTCGTCCAGATTGAAGTAGTCGTAGCGCACCAGCTCCGCCGATCCCAGCGAGTTGTCAAAGGTGGCGTCCAGGTGGTAATACGCATCCCCCAGGCGCACCACATTCCAGGCATGGCGGTACTTGATCCCCTTGTCCGGGTTGTTCTCCGCCAGGGCCACAATGCACCACACCCCCAGCCGGTCACACAGGCACTTGACCGCCTTGGCAATGCCCTCGCACACCCCCACCCCCTGGCCCAGCGGGCCGAGAATCTCGTGGGAGTAAGGCTTTTTCAGCTTGTCGTAGCGGACATTCCGGCAGATAAAATCGTGGACATACCGCTCCTTCTCCCCCTCGTTCAGCCCCATGGCCGGGCGGCACAGGCGGTCCAGCCGGGCGGCCAGCGCTTTCTGGTGGGTCTGGATCTTTCCCTTGTCGAAGCGGTACTGGGGCAGCAGCTCCACCGTGGCGGCGGCCGGGTGCACCCGGTAGGAGAAGCCGGTGACGTAGAACAGCTCCGGGCAGTCCAGCCGCAGGCGGGCCAGCACGTCCCCCAGCTCCCGCCCCTCCAGCCGGGGCACCGGGAAAGCGGGGCGGAGGGCGGCCAGCCCGGTCTTCATGGCGTGGTAGGCCGCCTGGCCGGCCTTGTCCAGCTGCCGGAAATAGTACGCCTCGGTCATGCCCCCTCCTCCAGCAGCCGGAGCAGCGTCCGGGCCACGCCGTCCTCCTGGTTGGTGTCCGTCACCAGCCGCGCCGCCGCCTTGGCCTCCGGCGCCGCGTTCCCCATGGCCACCCCCAGCCCCGCCGCCGCCAGCATGGAGCAGTCGTTGCGCTCGTCCCCGAAGGCCGCCGCCCGCTCCAGGGGGATACCCAGATGCGCGCACAGGGCGGTCATGGCCGCCCCCTTGGTGGCGTCCCGGTGGGTGAGCTCCACGTTGCCGGGCAGGGAGCAGGCCACCGAGAGCTCGGGAAACTCCTCCGCCAGGGCGGCGAGCACCGCCCGCTGGGTGGCCTCGTCCCGAAAGTAGCTCTGGATCTTCTGCACCGGCCGCCCCCGGCGGCCCACATAGCCCCGCAGATCCTCCATGGGGCGGCGCATCTCCCGGATGATCCGCCGGGAGACCGGGTCCAGGATCCAGTCGTCCAGCGCGGCGTAGTACCGGGCCTCCATCCAGCCGCAGTTGTCCTCCATATAGCAGTCCAGGGTGCCGGGAAAGTCCTCCAGCCGGGCCATCACCCGGACGGCCAGCTCCGGGGACAGCTCCGCCCGGCGGATGGCCCTCCCCTCCGCCCGGTCCCACACCACCGCCCCGTTCATCACAATGGCGTACCGCCAGAAGGGCAGCTCCTGCACCGCCCGGGGGATGGCGTTGAAAAAACGCCCGGTGGCGGGCACGAAGGAAATCCCCCGCTCCGCCGCCCGGGCCAGGGCCTCCGCCGTCCCGGTGGACAGTCCCTTGTCTCCCAGCAGCAGGGTGCCGTCCAAATCGCTGAAGATGATATCAATGCGCACCGCAAATGCCTCCTGACCGCCCCGTGGCTCCTTCCGGGGCTTCGCTGTCTGTTTTGTCTATTATACCGTGTCCCGCCCCGGAATTCCACCCCGGTCTGTCCGATTTGACAAAACGCCAAATATAGTATTGCGCTTTTCCAGTTAGCCCTATATAATGTAGCGGACGAATGAATTGCAAGGAGTGGCAGCACCAGTGAAAATCATGAAGCGCAACGGCAGCGAGGCCGCCTTTGACCGGGAGAAGATCGCCGCCGCCGTCACCAAAGCCAATCTGGCCACCGACCAGCCGCCGGAGCTGTCCGGCGGGCAGGTGGCCCAGCTCGCCCTCAGCGTGGAGCAGGCCGCCGCCCGGATGGGCCGCACCCTGTCCGTGGAGGAGATTCAGGAGCTGGTGGAGACCGAGATCATGCGCCTGGGCGCCTTTGAGACCGCCAAGCGCTACATCCGCTACCGCTATGTCCGCTCCCTGGCCCGGGCGGCCAACACCACCGACAGCCAGATCCTCACCCTCATCGAGTGCAACAACGAGGAGGCCAAGCAGGAGAACGCCAACAAGAACCCGGTGGTCAACTCGGTTCAGCGGGACTACATGGCCGGCGAGGTGTCCAAGGACATCACCCAGCGGCTGCTGCTCCCCCCCGACATCGTGGAGGCCCACAAGGCGGGCATCATCCACTTCCACGACATGGACTACTACGCCCAGCACATGCACAACTGCGATCTGGTCAACCTGGAGGACATGCTCCAAAACGGCACCGTCATCTCGGGTACCCTCATCGAAAAGCCCCACAGCTTTTCCACCGCCTGCAACATCGCCACCCAGATCATCGCCCAGGTGGCCTCCAACCAGTACGGCGGCCAGTCCATCTCCCTGGCCCACCTGGCCCCCTTCGTCCAGGTCTCCCGGGAGAAGATCCGCGGGCAGGTGCTGGCGGAGATCGCCGCCGTGGGTGGCACCCCCTCGGAGGAGGTGCTCTCCGGCATCGTGGAGAAGCGCCTGCGGGAGGAGATCCGCCGTGGGGTGCAGACCATCCAGTACCAGGTGGTCACCCTCATGACCACCAACGGACAGGCCCCCTTCGTCACCGTGTTCATGTACCTGGGCGAGGTGGACGATCCCCAGACCAAGCGGGATCTGGCCCTCATCATCGAGGAGACCCTGGTACAGCGCTATGAGGGCGTAAAGAACGAGGAGGGGGTTTGGATCACCCCGGCCTTCCCCAAGCTCATCTACGTGCTGGAGGAGGACAACGTGCGCCCCGGCACCCCCTACTACTATCTGACCAGGCTGGCCGCCAAGTGCACCGCCCGCCGCCTGGTGCCCGACTACATCTCCGAGAAGATCATGAAACAGAACAAGGTGGATCAGAACGGGGAGGGCCAGTGCTACACCTGCATGGGCTGCCGCTCCTTCCTCACCCCCTACGTGGAGCCGGAGACCGGAAAGCCCAAGTACTACGGCCGGTTCAACCAGGGCGTGGTGACCATCAATCTGGTGGACGTGGCCCTCTCCTCCGGCGGCGACCGCGAGAAGTTCTGGAAGGTGTTCGACGAGCGGCTGGAGCTGTGCTACCGGGCGCTGATGTGCCGCCACGGGCGGCTGAAGGGCACCCTGTCCGACGCGGCCCCCATCCTGTGGCAGTACGGCGCTCTGGCCCGGCTGAAGAAGGGGGAGCCCATCGACCGGCTGCTCTACAACGGCTACTCCACCATCTCCCTGGGCTACGCGGGGCTGTACGAGTGCGTCAAGTACATGACCGGCCGCTCCCACACCGATCCGGAGGCCACCCCCTTCGCCCTGGAGGTCATGGAGCACATGAACCGGGCCACCGCCGCCTGGAAGGCCAAGGAGCACATCGACTTCTCCCTCTACGGCACGCCGCTGGAGTCCACCACCTACAAGTTCGCCAAGTGCCTGCAAAAGCGCTTCGGCGTCATCCCCGGCATCACCGACAAATCCTACATCACCAACAGCTACCACGTCCACGTCACCGAGGAGATCGACGCCTTCTCCAAGCTGTCCTTCGAGGCCCAGTTCCAGGCCCTCTCCCCCGGCGGCGCCATCAGCTATGTGGAGGTGCCCGACATGCAGCAGAACCTGGAGGCCGTGCTCCAGGTCATGGGCTTCATCTACGACCACATCATGTACGCCGAGCTGAACACCAAGAGCGACTACTGTCAGGTGTGCGGCTTTGACGGGGAGATCCGGATCGTGGAGGACGACGGCAAGCTGGTGTGGGAGTGTCCCAAGTGCGGCAACCGGGAACAGAGCAAGCTCAACGTGGCCCGGCGCACCTGCGGCTACATCGGCACCCAGTTCTGGAACCAGGGCCGCACCCAGGAGATCAAGGAGCGGGTGCTCCACCTGTAAGGAGGGCGGTTCCAGTGTACTATGGCAGCATCAAGCCCTGCGACATCGCCAACGGCACCGGGGTGCGGGTGACCCTCTTTGTCTCGGGCTGCACCCACCGCTGCAAGGGCTGCTTCCAGCCCCAGACCTGGGACTTCCGCTACGGCCAGCCCTTTACCGCCGAGACCGAGGAGGCGCTTCTGGAGGCCCTGGACCGGCCCTACATCAGCGGGCTTACCCTGCTGGGGGGCGAGCCCTTCGAGCCGGACAACCAGCGCGCCCTGCTCCCCTTCCTCCACCGCCTGCGGCAGCAGCTCCCGGACAAGACCGTGTGGGCCTTTTCCGGCTACACCTGGGAGGAGCTGACCGGGCAGAGCCGCGCCCGCTGCGAGGCCACCGGCGCGCTGCTCTCCCTGGTGGACGTGCTGGTGGATGGGGAATTTGTGGAGGCTCTCAGGGACATCTCCCTGCGCTTTCGCGGCTCCTCCAACCAGCGGCTGCTGGACGTCCCCGCCTCCCTGGCCGCCGGGCGGCCCATCCCTTGGGAAGGCTAAACAACAAAAAACAGGCCGGCCGGAGCGGGACCCCTCGCTCCGGCCGGCCTGTTTTTTCTCCACAGCGTCCTACATCCCGTCTCCGTAGTAACGCCGGGCCAGCTCCACAATGGCATTTAAGCACTTGTCATCCCGCTGCCGCCAGAGCAGATGCTCCTCGCTGGGCGGGATATCTCTCAGGGGGACGAAGACCACGTGCTCTCCGGCACTGAAGCGATAGAGCTCAGACAAAACAGCAATCCCGCATCCGCAGGCCACCATGGTGAAGATTTGGGGAATGGAGTCCGCCTCCTGGACCACGTGGGGTGAGAAGCCATTCCGGCCGGCATAAGTTACCACCGTGTCAAACTCCACACCGGAGATTTTGTAGTCTGGGACCAGAAACGCCTCATGCCGCAGTTGAGAGAAGCTCAGCTCTCCCGCCCCAGCCAGGGGGTGGCCGCCGGGCAGCACGGCGCAGATCTGGCTGACGGACAGGCTCTGCCGCCCCACGTTGTCCGCCCGGGGCCGGCCAAAAGCCAGGACGAAGTCTGCCATGTGGTCATCCAGGGCGCGGAGAAGGCCGTTTTCGCTGTAAAAGCGCAGCTCCAGCCGGAGGTTGGGGTATTCCTCCTCGATATGCCGCCGCAGGCCGGCAAAGGTATCGCAGACCCGGTCCCGGGGCAGGCCGAAGCGGACCAGGCCCGAGATGTCGCCCGCCGCCGTCCGGGCATTGTTCACCCCCTTACGATATACCTCCAGCATCTCCTCACACGCCCGTGCGAACTCCTCCCCCGCCGCTGTCAGTGCCACTGTCCGTGTGCTGCGCTCCACCAGCCTGAGGTTCAGTTCGCTCTCCAGCGCCGCGATGCTTTTGCTCAGGGCTGGCTGGGTGATGTATAGCTGCTTCGCCGCCTGAGTGTAGCTTCCGGACTGGCAGAGCGCATAGAAATGGGACATCTGCGCGATAGTCATACAGCCACCTCCTCGTGGTATGGCCATTATATAACATTTCCTTATAAATAAAAAGGAAAAACATGAATTTAACAAATAAGCCGACCCGTGTTATAGTTGCCATGGAGAGAGGTGTGCGGTGAAACCGCACCAAAGACAGAAGGAGGAAGAACGATGAAACAGACAAACGCATCCCCCAAGCACAGCTCGTGGGTCTACTACCTAGGGACGCTGGCCATGCTGGCGAGCATGCTACTGCTCCCCCATCTGATCCCGTCCTGGGCTGACGGGATCACCCCCGCCGGCGTGTCCATCGCCTGCGTGTTTGTGGGTGCCATTATCGGCATCCTGACCACCAACGACCTGATCCTGTGCGCCCTGTTCGCCATGGGCGGCCTGGTAATCAACGGCATTCAGACCCCTGCCCAGGTGATCAGCTCCTTTATGGGCGCCTCCTATGTGTGGCAGATCGTGGTGCTCTATGCCCTGTGCTACGTCATCATCCGGGACAACACCGGCGAGGTCATCGCCCGGTTCCTCCTGACCCGCAGATTCACTCAAAAATACCCGATGGTCATGGTGATGATGCTCCTCTTCGCCTTTGGCCTGGCCGCCGCCTTCATGGGGGTGTTCGGCGCCCTCATCGTGGGTTTCACCCTGCTGGATGGAATCTACGCCGAGGCCGGTATCGAGCCCAAAAGCAAGCTGGCCCGCCTGCTATGCCTGGGCGCCTTTATCACCATGTGTATCGGCCCTATGACCATCGGCAGCATGGCGGCCCTTAATCTGGCGGCAGGGCAGTTCTTTCTGGCCGCTGCTGGGGTGCAGGTAGTCACCTTCCGCTTCGTGGCGGAGGCCTTTGCCATTCTCATTGCCTTCTGCGCCGTCTTCGCTCTGGCCCTGCGCTTCCTCTTCCGGTGCGACATCCGAGCCCTGGGCCGGGTAGATCTGGCCCAGGCCCTGGCGGACAAGCCCCTGCGCCTGACCCGGAGGCAGTGGATCCCCCTGGCCGCCTTTCTGATCATCGCCCTCCACTCCTTCACCAGCCCCTACTGGCCTGAGATGCCGGTGCTGAGCGCCCTAAAGGAAATGGACACCGTTCTTTTTACCTCAGTGGCCCTGGCGGTGCTGGCCCTTATCCGGGTGGACGGGGAACAGATCTTCTGCCCTGTGGAGGCCTTCACCAAGGGCGTGAGCTGGCCCATTGTCATGGCCGTGGCCTCCATGGCAGCTATCGGCGGCCTGCTGGTGGCCGACGAGTACGGCATCAAAGCCTGGCTGACGCAGGCCCTGGGTGGCCTCTTCTCCAATCACAGCCCCCTGCTCTTTGTGGCCATGACGGTACTTATTACCTTGCTGCTCACCAACTTCTTCTCTAACACAGCCACCCTGCTGGTGGTCTCCTCCCTGGTATCCGCCCTGAGCGGTCCCCTGGTGGATGCAGGGTATGACATCACCATCCTGGCCGTGGCCATCTCGCTGAGCTCCATGGTGGCCTACCTCACCTACGCGTCCAGCGGTCAGGCAGCCATCCTGCTCAGTCAGAAAAACATGGACAACAAATTCATCTGGACCTACGGTATCGCGGCTATGCTGCTCTATGCGGCGGTGGTTATTCTGGTGTCCGCGGTGTGCCTCTTCTTTTGAAAGGAGTGTTTCGCCATGAATTATCCCTCTTTGGTGTCCCTGAGGGAGGTTGCCCCCAGGGACGGCTGGCAGAAATTCAAGACCGTCCTTCCAACCGAGGTTAAGCGGGAGCTTATCTGTAGTATGATCGACTACGGCGCCCGTGAGCTGGAGATCGGCGTCTTCAGCTCCGACCCCGTCCGGGGCCGGCAGTACCAGGATCTGGACTCCCTCTGCCAAATGGTGCTCCCCTACGCCGCCGAGAAGGGCGTCAGAGTGACCGCCCTGGTGGAGAGCGTGGAGGCCGCCCGACGGGCCAGTACGCTGGGCATCCGCCACGTGGACTTCTTCCTCTCCGTCAGCGACACCTTCGGCCGGGGCTTCGGCTCCACGCCGGTGGAGGCCTTCGCCACCCTTGAAGCCATCGCCAGCCTCCCGGATCTCCAGGTGCAAGCGGCCCTGGGCGCGGTCTTCGGCTGTCCCTTCGGCGATGCCACCCCTCTGGAGAAAACCCTGGCCTATGCCCGGCGAGCCATGGAGCTGGGGGCCTCCTCCCTGGGCCTGGGAGACTCCGCCGGAATGGCCGACCCCATCCATACCGAGCGCATCCTGCGGGGGATTCTGGAGCGCTTCCGGCCAGAGCAGATCTCACTGCACATCCACAACACTGAGAGATTTGGTCTTGCCAACTGCGTGAAAGCCATGGAGTTGGGCTTTACCCGGTTTGACGTGTCCCTGGCCGGCATGGGCGGCTGCCCCGTGATTCCCAATGCCAAGGGGAACATTCCCACCGAAGATTTCGTCAATCTGCTCCACAAAATGGACATCGACTGCGGCATTGATCTGGATCGCTGCACCGTGGCCTCTTTGGACATGAGCCGCCGGATCGGCGCACCGGTCATCAGCAGTATGGTGGGCAACACCCTTCTGAAACAGGATGCCTCCCCGCTACCTTGTTAAATGAACGGCTACCTATGTCTAAAAAAGCGCCCGCCTGCGCATAGCAGTTGGGCGCTTTTTTCATGTGCATCTCGGAATGTATAGGCTGGAACCTTCGTTTACTGTCCTTCCTTCTTCTCCCGTTCCGCCATCTCGCCAGCAATCTTCTGGAAACTGTCGGCAATAAATCCATAGTTCTCCCGGCGGTGGGGTACCAGGCACTCGCTACAGTCCTTGACGCCGCTTTCCAAATAGGTGAAGTTTCCCCCGCACTTCCGCCCCAGCATATAAAGCGGGCAGTAGCAGAACAGGCAGTTGAACTCCGTCCCCTCCGGCACCGGGTGGCAGGGGTAATATTCGCACTCCTTGTTGGTATAGAAAGCGAAGTGCTTGCCCTCCCAGTATTTTTTTTGTTCGCCCATAACCGTATCTCCTTCCCGTTGCGTCAATTCTCTTTTGTCTCCTCCCAAGGGGTAAACAGACAGTAGGCGGGGCATAGCTCCCCCATATAGATCCACACGTTCTCCCCCATCTCCACCGGCTCCGGGAAGGTCAGGTTGGGGATGAACAGCTTCAAAGTGGTACGTTTCTTCCCTTTCAGATTTACCCCCTCCGCCGTGGGGTGGGTCCGGAATTCCTCTACCTGCTGTGCCAGGTCGGCGATGCCCAGCTCCCGCGCCAACCGGGGCAGCACCTCGTTCTCCTTACAGTAGGATACGTGGTCGGGGTTCTTGATCCAGGTGAGATTCAGCATAGCGGTCTCCTTCCTTTCTGCTCGTCGTCACTGTCTCCTGCATAAAGCTGCGGCCGCGGCAGATCCCATGATCCGCCGCGGCCGCTTTTCCGCGCGCTTTCCCGGCGCACACCGACGTGCGCCCCACTCTCAAACACCATAGGTCTTCCGGCTCGTGCCTTTCCAGAGCGATCTCGCTCCTGCGTCTGCCGTTCCGCCTTCTCAGGGCCCTGCCCCAATGACCGGCTCACGCCTCGAACGGCAACCTCAAGCACATACGGCTACGGGTATAGCTCCGGACTCCCACCGGCTTCCCTCATCCCTGCGCCTGCCCGAAGGGCAGCACTCGCGCAGAGTCATGATGCTCCATATAAACTTGGCTGTGCACCCTTATTATACTCCATGCAGGCCAAAAGTCAAGAGACGGGTGGCGGTCCTGCTGCCTCGGCATTCAGAAATTGTGTTTTGATGATATTCAGACCCAACCGGCCGCCGGCCGCCTTGCCGAACCCGTCGATAATCTGATTGATTGTATCCGCACTCTAAAAGATTTTTAATTTTTCCTTTGCACGGGTGATGGCTGTATAGAAAATGCCGTGGGAGATCTGCTCGGAATTGCTGCTGGGGATGACCTCCTTGGCGGAATTGTACTCGAGGCCCTGCGCCTTGTGAATAGAGACTGTATAGGCCAACTGAAAGGGGACGACCGAAAGCCCAAGGAGTGGTCGTTGGAGATCCCGTCCAGCTACAGACGAAGTCATCCCCAGACTCTTCCGTGTTTTTGATCTCGTCCCCGCCGGTAAAGCGGATCACCGCGGAGTCCTTGCTAAAATCGAGCGACGCGAGAAACCTGGGGGAAATGTACTTCCAGAATACGCGCTCCTGCCCTCGCTTCCCCGTATTTAACACCAGGAACAAGATACCGGGGTCCAGCGTAACCTCCAAAGCCACATATGCAGGGAAGGCAAGATCCCGTAGCCGATAGTGGACAGCGCCGTCCAGCGATATCTGCGGGGTCGAGGTTCCCTTACTCTGGATCACAAAGCTCCGCTTTGGCCGCCTAGACACCTCTGGAGACGGGACTAATTCAAACGTCCCATCCGTATTAGGCCATGTGTCTTCAGTCGAGAACCTCTCACTGATTTTCCGTCCGAGCCCAAAAATGCCTGGAGCATTGTAACTGCGTCCCGGTCATCACCAGACCGGGCGGTGTGGGTGTTACTATGCCGCTGAAGCTGTTCAGATGTAATTTTAGTCAATCCGACCATGCCCCCTTTATGTTGACAGAAAATCCTTCCAAAATTGCTTATATGCTAATTGTAATCAATTTCCGCTCTTTTTACAAGCTACATGCCATATCCTCTGATTCCAAAATTAAATCTTTTCCTTTCGCCTGCAAAATCCAGATAATATTTTGTAGTAAAACACCTCTATAGCATGACTGATTGCCAGCATATCATGGAGGTATTACAAATTTAAAAACCACGTCTCAGCCTCAATTGGCTAAGACGTGGCTTTCAAATTTGGAGCAGACGGTTAAAACCGACAAGAAAAAAGCCGCCCGCAGGGCGGCCCCAAACCGAAGCCCAGCGTAAGCTGGTTCGGTTTGGAAAGGAGGAGCAGCGGCGTGAGCGCGCTCTGACATATAAAATAAGTCGGAGCAAGCGATCCATAGCTTGCTCCGACATGGTGCGCGAGGCGGGACTTGAACCCGCACGTGCGTAATGCACACTAGAACCTGAATCTAGCGAGTCTGCCAATTCCACCACTCGCGCATCTTTAGCGCTCTTTGGAGCGCGAAAATTATATTACCATCTGTCCCCCCACTTGTCAACTCCTTTTTTCGATCTTTTTGCTTTTTCTGGTGCGGAGTGGAAAATTCCAGTTGACAAATCCGTAACGGCTCGTTATAATAATCTAGCAGTCTTTCGAGACGACAATATGCGGATGTGCTGGAACTGGTAGACTGGCTAGCTTGAGGTGCTAGTGGCCCATGGCCGTACGGGTTCGAGTCCCGTCATCCGCACCATCATAGACAAAACCTGCGTATAACGATAGTTATATGCAGGTTTTGTCTATACTTTGTAAAAGTGTATTAAAACCACAGCATAGAACTGGCTACCATTACATATTGCAAGTGTCAGCAAGCAGATTTAAAGAGATGGTATCTCTCTTAAACCTGCCTTTATTTATGTTTTGGAAAGTGAGGTACCTGTGAAACTTCCGTATGGCTACGTTTTAGCTGGCAAGGAAATCACTGCGCATGAAGAAAAAACAGATGCTGTCCGCGGTATATTTAAATACTATCTTGCTGGAGCCAGCTTAGGAAAGATTGTTAATATGCTCTTTGCAAAAGGACTTTCCTTCTCAACCGGTCATTCCAAATAGACCAAGGCCGCTATGGAAAAGCTTCCGTTAACAAGAAATCTATTACAATCGTTGGCATGAAAGTATATTTGGATGCTCAATCGAAGAGGATGTAAAATATTATTCCATGTAAAGTTCTCTCCTCCAATATTCCGTACTGCCTTATTTCCACACGCCGAAACTTTTTAATATATACCGATCAGATATTCAATGATATAGATTTTAGGTATCTTAAACGATTTCCCAATCTTCATTTAGTGGATTGCGCCATCCTTCAAAAGCTCATACGCCGTCTTCTTACCGATTCCGCTTTGAAATCTAAACAGAAAGAGATGTTCCAAAGGTATAGTGACCTCTGGAACATCTCTTTTTTGGTAGCTTAATTATCTTTAAATTTACGGTACAAGCACGAAAGCCCTCTCCTCCCAGCCGCTGCTTTGACTGTACGTTGTAATATTTTCCAAAGTTCTATTTTTACTTTTTAGTCTAATTATAGTCATTTATACAATTAAGCATGATTTTTTTCATACCTAATAATTGCTGTTTGACGCTTGACCCTATAACTTCATCTAAACTTAGATGGAGCATTTTTCTCAATAAGAGTGCTTCAGGCGGGCATCCTTATGTCCAGAATATAAGCAACACCCCGTCTGCCGAACCACAGGAGGGGTGTTGCCCATACTTAATCTATGAACTTATTTTCTCAAAAGACAGGAGCACCTCAATTGCGCAACCACGCCTTCTCCAATACTTCTACAATCATCTGCGTCCCAGGCATACGGGCGTAGCAGCATCGACGGTACCCCTTTTCATCCTCGGTCTCCGACTCAAAAATGATCTCGCCCCCCTGGCCCACGATGAAATCCCGATAAGCCGGGTAGTCCTTGACGTAGTAGGCGGTGTGGTGCATCCCGCCTCCCACCTCATCTACGAAGCGCTTGTGTTCAATCTCGCCAAACACGGGCTGGAGCACCTCCAGCTTCAGGCTGTCGGTCCAATCCAGCATGGCGATCCGAATCTGACAGCCTGGGATTTTCTCCCCCCAGGCCCATACATTCATGGGTATGAAGTCGTACACCTTCCCGGCGCCGTCGATCCCGAAGATCTGACGGATCTCCTCCAGCGCCCGGTCCATATCGGCCACGACGACACCCACATGGCCCACGGGCGGCAGACGGTCAATACTCATATCATCCACTCCTTGCTGTTAGACGCGGCCTTCCGGGCCGCGCCCTGTTTTTGATGGGGCCTCAGCAGAGCATCAGCCCGCAAAATTCATCCAGGTCCATGTTCTGAAAATACTGCCCGATTTCCCCCGCCGGCACCGCTGCCCGCAGAGCTTCCTCCCGCAGAGGACAGCCGATCAACCGCCGGGCCAGCTGGTCGGGTTCCTTTCGGGAGAAGAAGTCCCCATAGAAGGACAGCGCCTGGATTGCACCCTCCTTCAAATCCAGGCAGACCCGGATCTCGCCGCAGCCCTCTACCCTGCGGCGCTTGTCGATCTGACACCGGGGGGAACTTCCATAGTTCCACTCCCAGCGGTCGTACACCGCCTGCCGGATACGCTCCACCTGGTTCAGATCCCCCCGATCCAGCTCATAGGGGACTAGGTCACATACCTCTCCCAGGCAGGACCACAGCCGCTCCATGAAGGATTCTGTGGGCATCGGCTGATGCATATAGGGCTTGATATTGGTGACCCGGCTGCGCACCGAGGGCAGGCCCTTGGAGGTCAGCTTGTCCCGGCTGGGAGCCAGCGCTGAGGACACCACGCTCAGGTCAGAGTCATACAGGAGCGTGCCGTGGTGCATCACCCGCCCCTCCTTCACATACTGGGAGTTGCCTGAAAACTTTCTGCCCCGGATGGTCATGTCATTTCGGCCGTTCAGCTCCGCGGGCACCCCCAGGCTCTCCAGCGCCCAGATCACCGGGCGGCAGAAGGTGGAGAAGTCAAAGTCGCTGCCCGTGTGGTCGGCGATGAAGGTGAAGTTCACGTTCCCCAGGTCGTGATAGACCGCCCCGCCCCCGGACAGCCGGCGGACCACTTGAATCTGGTTGGCCCGCACATAGTCGGCGTTGATCTCGGCGAAGGTATCCTGGTGCTTGCCCACCACGATCGTCCGGTCGTTGCGCCAGAGCATGAGATAGGACCGGTTCCGAGGCATCTGGTCAAAAATATACTGCTCCAGCGCCAGATTGAAGCGGGGGTCGGTGCTGGGGCTTTGGATGGCACGCATCGTGGCACAGGCTCCTTTCTCTCACAGGGATCGAATGAGCGCCGCGGCCGTCTCCGCCATCAGGCAGTGGCCGGCGGCGTTGGGGTGGAGGCCATCCGGCTGAAAGAGCCCCTCCTCTCCCCATCGGGTGAAGGCCCGGTCGAAGTCCAGGACCGGCAGACGGAAGGCGGCGGCAAAGCGGCGCAGCCAGCTCTGGTACTCGGCCAGCAGCTCTGCCGCCCGCTCCGGCATCAGCTCCGCCCACTCCCGCCGAATGGGCCGCCGGAGCCCCGGCGGGATCCCGATCAGCGGGAGGCCTCCTCCGGCGATGATCAGGTGGGCCATGGCCCCCATGTTGGACCTGGCGCCCGCCAGATCCCCGCCGTAGGCGATATCGTTGGTCCCGCCCATCAGGAGGACCGCGTCCGGGTGCTCCCGGACCAGCAGATCGGGCAGGACGGCCAGCATACCGCCGGTGGTGTTGCCGTTGACGCCCCCGCCCAGCAGCTCCGCCCCGGTCTGGGCGGCGCACAGCGCCGTCCAGACCAGTCCCCGCGGGAGGCCGAAGCCATAGGTCAGGCTGTCACCCAGGCAGAGGATCCTCCCTGTCACAGGGAATTGATGGCCCGTCCGTTCCAGGCGGCCATAAAAGCCTCACCCAGGGCCTCGTTGACCGTGGGATGGGGGTGGATCGCATGGATCAGCTCCTCAGCGGTGCCCTCGGCGGCCATGGCCGCCGAGATCTCACCGATCATGTCGGTGACGTGCTGACCATAGAGGTGAGCGCCCAGGATTTCGCCGGTGTCCGCCGCCACGATCACCTTGAACAGGCCGTCCGTGTCCCCCGCGATCAGGGACTTGCCGTTGGCCGCCATGTTGAACCGCCCGATCTTCAGCCCGTCGCCGTATTTCTCCCTGGCCTGGGCCTCGGTGAGGCCGATGCAGGCGATCTCAGGCTCCAGATAGACACAGGATGGGATCCGGTCATAGCGCATCTCCTCCCCTTGGCCGCAGATGTCCGCCACGGCCACCATACCCTCGTGGGAGGCGGTGTGGGCCAGCATAACCTTCCCGTTCACGTCCCCGATGGCATAGATGTGGGGGATGTTGGTGCGCATATGGGCGTCCGTCCGGATCGCCTTCCGGTCGAACTCGATGCCGATCCCCTCTGCGTTGAGGCCCTGCGTGTTGGGAACACGTCCCACCGCCATGAGCACCATATCCGACTTTACCTGGCAGTTCTGCCCCTCAAACTCGTAGTACACCGTGTCGTCCTTCACCCGGCTGACCTTTGCGCCCAGCCGGAACAGGATCCCGTCCTTGGTCATCCGCTTCTCCGCCAGCCTGGAGACCTCGATGTCCACCATGGGCAGGATATGGTCCATCAGCTCCAGCACCGTCACCTTACTGCCCAGACGGTTCAGGAGATAGGCGAACTCCACGCCGATCACACCGCCGCCGATCACGGTGACCGAGGCGGGCACCTGATCCAGGTCCAGGGCCTCGGTGCTGGTCAGCAGGTGGTTTTCCCCCTCCAGCGCGATGAAGGGGGGCATGAATACGCTGGAGCCGGTGGCGATGATGATGTTGGCCCCGGTGATGCTCCTGCCGTCCACAGACAGGGTATGGGTATCGGCAAACGAGGCCATTCCCTCCACCACCGTTACCTTATTGCCCCGGAGCAGACCCTTGACGCCGTTGACCAGGGTTTTGACCACGGCTTTCTTTCTGGCCTGCAAGGCGGCCATATCCACCGCGATCTTGTCCGCCTCCACGCCCGTCACCGCGAAGCGGGCGGCATCCTTCACCTTGTGGTACACGTCGGCGGTCTGAATCAGCGCCTTGGTTGGGATGCAGCCCACGTTCAGGCAGGTGCCTCCGAAACCGGCCCCCTCGATGATGCAGGTTTTTTTCCCGCACTGGGCCGCCTTGATCGCCGTCTCATAGCCGCCGGGGCCGGCACCGATCACGACCACGTCGTAGTCGTATCCGGCCGGCTCCGCCGGGGCCGCGGGCGCGGCCTGGGGGGTGGCGGGGCCGTTGAGGACGGCATTGGGGTCCTCCCCCGGAGCGCCGATCACGGCGATGGGGGTGAACACCTCGGCGAAAGCCCCCTCCTCCAGCATGAGCTGGAGGACGGTGCCGTCCGCTGTAGCCTCTACGGGCATGGTGGTCTTGTCGGTGTTAATCTCAAAGAGCACCTCGCCCTTCTTTACCGTTTCACCCACCCGCCTGTGCCACTTGACCAACTGGCCCTCGTCCATATTGAAGCCCAGCTTGGGCATGATGATGATCTCTGCCATGACACTCCTCCACTCACATCAGAATCTGGATAGGATGCTCCAGCAGCTGCTTCATATACTCCACGAACTGGGAGGCCAGCAGACCGTCAATGACCCGGTGATCCACAGACAGCTGTATGTTCATCATGGGCCGGATGGCGATGGCGTCCTCTCCGTTCTCGCCGGTGACCACAACGGGGGTCTTGCGCACGGAACTGACCGACAGGATCGCCGATTCGGGCGCGTTGATGATCGCGGTGAAGTTGCCGATGCCGAACATCCCCAGATTGGAAATGGAGAAGGTACCCTCGCTGTACTCCTCCGGGGCCAGCCGGCCTTCCCTGGCTCTGGCCACCAGATCCTTGCTCTCCCGTGCCACGTCGGTGAGAGTCTTGTTCTGCACATTCTTAATCACCGGGACGACCAAGCCGTTGTCACCAGCCACGGCAGTGCCCACGTTGATGGACTTGTAGGTGACGACCTGGTCGTCCTTCAGGGTGACATTGATGCCGGGGAATTTCTTCAGGGCCTTGCAGGCCGCCATGGTCAGCAGGTCGGAGACGGCGATCTTTACCTCGCTGGTCTCGTTGAGCCGCTTGCGGAAGGCGGCCAGCTCGGTGGTGTCCACCGCGTCGGTAAAGTACAGGTGGGGCGCAGTGAATTTGGACTGGGCCAGCTTCTCGCCGATGATCCTGCGCACACCCTTGTAGGGAACGGCGGAGGCCACCTGTCGGGTGTCCGACCCGGCGGAGGCAGGCGCGGCCTTGGCGGCCGCGGCCTCCACGTCGGCCTTCATGATCTTGCCGGCGGCGCCGGTACCCTGGACAGCGGCCAGATCCACGCCCATTTGCCGGGCCACCCTGCGGGCCAGCGGGGATGCCTTGAGGTCCTTATAGGTGATCCCGCCCTGGAAGCCGGTGCCCTTGATCTGGGTCAGGGAGGCCGGGTCGATGCCCTCGTCCTGGACCAGCTTTCGGGCCTTGGGTGTCAGTTTCAGAGACTTCATGTCCACCGGCGCGGCAGGGGCCGAAGGAGCGGCGGCGGGCGCGCTTCCACCGGCCTGCCCCTGTCCGGCGGAAGCCAGGGCGGCATCCGGATCCTCCCCCGGTGCGCCGGTCACGGCGATGGGGGTAAACACCTCGGCGAAGGCACCCTCCTCCAGAATGATCTTCAGGAGGGTGCCGTCCTCGGTGGCCTCCACGGGCATGGTGGTCTTGTCGGTGTTGATCTCAAAGAGCACCTCGCCCTTCTTTACCGTCTCGCCCACCTGCTTGTGCCACTTGACCAGCTGGCCCTCGTCCATGTTGAAGCCCAGCTTAGGCATGATGACGACTTCAGCCATTGCGATGCCTCCTTACACCATCTCGCGGATCTTGGCCGCGATCTTCTTCTCGTCGGGAATCAGCGGGAACTCCAGCGCGGGGCTGAAGGGCAGGGGCACGTCGGCGGTGCCCATCCGCTGGATGGGGGCGTCCAGATCATAGAACACGTCGGGCATGATCCGGGAGGCGATCTCGCCGGTGATGCCGAAGCTGAGGTGGCCCTCGTCTACGATCAGCAGCTTGCCCGTCTTTTTCACCGACCTGATGATTGTCTCGGTGTCCAGGGGCACGATGGTGCGCAGGTCGATCAGCTCGGCGCTGATGCCCTCCTTCTGTAGCTGCCGGACCGCCTTCTCCGCCTTGATGGTCATCATGGAGTTGGTGACCACGGTGATATCGGCGCCCTCCGCGACGATGCGGGCCCTGCCGAAGGGGATGCACACATCCTCCTCCACCTCCGGGACATCGTTGAACTTGGTGGTATAGAGCATCTTGTGCTCAAAGAACATAACGGGGTCGTTGTCCCGGATGGCGGTCTTGAGCAGCCCCTTGCACTCGCCGGCGGTGGAGGGGACCACCACCTTGACGCCGGGGATGTGGGCGGCCCAGGCATGGATGGACTGGGAGTGCTGAGCCGCGGAGGAGCGTCCGCCACCCAGGGGCAGGCGCACCACCATGGGCACGTTGCACTGGCCGCCGGACATGTAAGTGATCTTGGCCATCTGGTTGAAGAGCTGGTCTCCGCAGACCATCATGAAGTCGGCGAACATCAGCTCCACCACCGGGCGCAGGCCGGTCAGGGCCGCGCCAACGCCCATGCCCACGAACCCCTGCTCAGAGATGGGGGTATCCTTTACACGCAGATCACCATACTTGTCCCGCAACCCCACGGTGCACTTGAAGTTGCCGCCGATGACGCCGATGTCCTCGCCCATCTGGAATACGGTATTATCCCGCGCCATCTCCTCGTCCAGGGCCTCCCGGATGGCGTCTCTCACCATCAATTCTCTCATGATCTGAACCTCCCTTATTATCAAACAGATGCGGCGATATCTACAAACACATCCTTGTAGGCCTCGGACACGTCGGGATAATCGCTCTCCTCGGCGAACTTACAGGCCTGGGCGATCTCCTTCTCCACAGAGGCGCGGATCTCTTCAATCTCGCCGTCGCTCAGCAGTCCCTTCTCCTGCAACACCACCAAGGGCTCGCGGGCCTTCCATGCGGCCAGCTCTTCAGGGGCGCGGTACTCGCCAGGGTCGCCCACGTGGTGGCCCTGCCAGCGGTAGGTCTTGCACTCGATGAGGGTGGGCCCCTCGCCCTTGCGGGCCCGCTCAACCGCCCTGGAGACGGCCTCGTACACCGCATAGACGTCGTTGCCGTCCACAGCCTCGCCCGGAATCCCATAGCCCTCGGCCCGCTTATAGAGGTCGTGCTCCTTGGTCACCCGGCGGATATCCACCGAAATGCCGAAGAGATTGTTCTCAATGATATAGACGATGGGCAGGTTCCAGGCGGCAGCCATGTTGATGGACTCATGGAAGGTCCCCTCGTTGGACGCGGAGTCGCCGAAAAAGGCCAGGGTGACCTGCTCGGTGCCCCGGAGCTTGGCGGAGTAGGCCGCGCCAGTGGCGATGGGGATTTCGCCGCCCACAATGCCGTTGGCGCCCAGGATGCCCTTGTCCATGGCCATAATGTGCATGGAGCCGCCCTTGCCCTTGGAGTAGCCGGTCTTTTTTCCCAGGATCTCGGCCATCATCCGGTCCAGATCGGCGCCTCTGGCCACCAGGTGGCCGTGGCCGCGGTGGGTGGAGCCGATATAGTCGTCCTCACGCAGAGCGACACACGCCCCGGCGGCCACCGCCTCCTCCCCCAGATACAGGTGCGCCAGGCCTGGCATCAGGCCCCGCTTATAGAACTCAAAGACCTCCTCCTCGAAGCGGCGCATCCGGTACATTACGGTATAGAACTGCTTTGCCAGCTCCTTCGGTTCCTTTTTCGTGCTCATATATTTTACCTCCCAATGTCAGTTGATGACCCGTTCTCGTTCAGACAAAGTCAGCGCATCACCGTGCCGCCGTTGATATCCACGATCATGCCAGTGACATAGCGGCTGTCCTCGCTCGCCAGGAAGCCCACCACGTCGGCCACGTCTTCAGGGGTACCCAGGCGCTTCATGGGGACCATGTCGTCCCGATAACCGGCGTTGCGGGTCATCTCGGTCATGATGTAGCCGGGGGCCACCGCATTGACGGTCACCTGATAGGGCCCCATCTCCCCGGCCAGGGACTTTGTCATGCACCAGACCGCAGCTTTGCTGGCGGCGTAAATCGGCGAGGCGGCCAGACCGCCCGTCTCGGCGGACTGGGAGGCCATATTGATGATCCGCCCGGACTTTTTTTCTTTCATGGTGGGGATCACCGCCTTGCAGAAAAACACATCGCCCATGAAGTTGATGCCGAAGATTTTGTCCCAGTCGGCCTTGGTGTACTCCACAAAGGGCTTTTTCAGGGACAGGATGCCGGCGTTGTTGACCAGCACGTCCACCGTACCGAACCGTTCCAGCACCTTTTGCACGGCGATGTTGACCTGTTCCTCCTGGGAGACGTCGCACTGCACGGCCATGGTGTCCGCGCCATACTGCCCGGCCAGCTCCTCGGCGGCTGCGACGGCGGCCTCCTGGTTGATGTCCACGATGGCCACCCGCATTCCATCCTTCACCAGCCGTGCGGCGATGGCCTTGCCGATGCCCTGGGCTGCCCCGGTCACGATCGCTGCCTTGCTCATAAGCGCCATGAGAATCTCCTCCTTTTATCATTGCGCCCAGTCCCGCTCCCCCGGTCAGAGGGATTCCCCCCGGCGATCCCCGCCCTCTAAGGCGGGGACAGGCAACCGGGACTGGAACGGTCTTAAAACAGCTCCTGATAGATCTTCAGCACCCGCGCCTCGTCCAGAGGGACGAAGTTGTTGGCCATCAGGCGGCCCTGCTCGGTGACCACGCTGTGGGCGAAGACGGGCAGATCCTCCCTGGTCACGCCGTACTCGCGGAGGGGCCGCTTGGGCAGGATCTGGTCCAGCAGCTTCTCCAGCTCGTCATAGACCACGTCGGGCATACAGCCCAGCAGGTCGGCCAGATACTGGTTGAGGACCGCAATCTCCCCGTCCCGGCGGAGCTCCATGTAGTTCTTGAGCACCCCTGTAAACATGGCGTAGTTGCTCTCGCCGTGGGCCACATGATACTTGCCGCCCAGGGGGTAGCTGGTGGCGTGGACGGCGGCGCAGCCGGCGGTGCCAAAGGCCAGGCCCGCATAGTTGGAGGCCAGCAGGAAGTCGTTGAGCAGAGAGAAGCGGCTCTCCGGCCCCTTCTTGGCGATGGTCTGATAGCCCCGGATGATCATCTCAATGGCCTTATAGCCAAAGAGCTTGGTGTAGGGGGTGGCCTTGGGGGACAGGGCGGACTCCACCGCGTGGACCAGGGCGTCGATGGAGCTGGCGGCGAACACCTTGAACGGCAGGCCCTCCAGCAGCTGGGGGATCAGCACCGCGTAGTCGGCGTACATGGCGGGGCTGACCAGGCCAAGCTTGGTTCCTATGCGGGTGCGGGCCATGATGGAGATATTGGTCACCTCGCTGCCCGTGCCGCAGGTGGTGGGGATGATGATCAGCTCCCGCTTCTTTTCCAGATCGGGGGCCTTGTCATAAAGGTCGTCCACCCCCTCGCCGTCAGAGACGGCCAGCACCTTGGCGATGTCGATCACCGTGCCGCCGCCGATGGCGATCACCCGCTTACAGCTGGTCTTGGCCGCGTCGGCCAGGATCGCATCCACCATCACGTCGGTGGGCTCCCCGGCGCCATACTTCTCCTGGAAGATCACATAGCAGTTCAGGTTCTCCATACAGCCGAAGTAGGGCTCATAGATATAGGCGTTGCTGAGGATCAGGTCGTCTCTGTTGAGGCGGAACGCCTCGGCAAACTCTTTGCAGGTGTCGAAGCCGTACAGAGTCGGCTTCCAGATCATTTCCAGCATAGCAATGTTCCTTTCTCGATTTCAGAGCGTGATCGGATTTCTCCAGCCTCTCCGCCTGGTCACACCAGGCCGAAGAGCATATACAGGGCCACCGTCAGCACACAGCCCAGCGTCGTCAGGCCGATGTTAGTGACGAAGAAATAGGGATAGGTCTCCTTGGGGGTCTGGTCGGTGTAGATGTTGGCCGTCACATAGCCGCCGGAGTGGGGTAGGGAGTCCAGGCCGGCGCCCGCCCAGGTGATGGAGCGGTGGAGGATCTGCGGATCGATTCCCTGCGCCTGACACAGCTGCACATACTGGGGACCAAGGGCCGCCAGGAACACGGACAGGCCGCCGGAGCAGGAGCCGCAGGCCGCAGCCACGATGGCGGTGGCCACGCAGGCAGAGATCAGTGGGTTCATATCCAGGCTCAGTGCGAATTCCTTGACCAGCTCGAAGCCATGGGATCCCTGGACTACGCCGCCGAAGCCGGTGACCACGGCGGTGTTCATCAGGGCGATCAGGCTGTTGGTGGCCGCATCATTGACCGAATCGCGGAAGGCGTGGATCCGCTTGTGGAACAGGGCAAAGGCCAGCAGGCAGCCCAGGGCCAGGGACTGAATGACGATGTAGTTGGTGCTCCAGGTGACAGCGTCCTTCAGCACCTGCTGCATCACAAAGATATACAGCACCACGAATAAGATAGGAATGACAGCCAGACCGAAGGGCAGCATCCCGGTGCGGTCGGAGATATCGATGGCCTCCAGATCGTCTTTTCGTCCGGGGACGAAGCCGATGCCGGCCGCCTTCAACCGCTTGTCGTTCCACTCCAGCCATACCATGCTCAGAGCGAAGATGATGCAGGAAACAACGATACCGTTGAGGGGAGCAGCGTAGGCCGTGGTTCCCAGTACCTCAGTGGGCATGATATTCTGGATCTGTGGGCTGCCCGGCAGGCCCACCATGGTGAAGGAGGCACAGCCGGCGAACAGCGCCGCAGGGAACAGCCGCTTGGAGACGTTGCCCTCCTTGAACAGAACCAGGGCGATCGGGTACAGGGTGAACACCACCACGGCAAAGCTGACGCCGCCATAGGAGAGGACGGCAGAGGTGATAACCACAATCAGCAGGGCCCGCTTGCTGCCCATCAGATCCACGATTTTACAGGCGATGGATTTGGCCGCACCGCTGCTCCCCATCAGTGCGCCGAACAGCGTGCCCAGGAAAAACATCAGGAAGTAGTCGCCCGCATAGTTCTTCATAAAGGTCCCGTAGTGGGTGCTCAGCGCCTCCCAAAGGTCCATGCGGTTGGTGATGACGACAACCAGCGCGCCCACGATGGACGTGGGGATCATGCCCCAGCCTTTAAAGCCCATCATGATCAGGACTGCCAGCCCCAGGACCAGGCCCAGTATGGAGATAATGTCCATGATTCTCCTCCCTCTTTATTTGCAGACTTGTTTTGATCTGTTTCGGGGTCACTGCGTCTCGATGATTACCTTGGTGTCCAGGCCGCGGGCGGCCTTCATGGCCTCAAAACCCGCCTGGACCTCCTCCAGTTTGATGCGGCGAGAGATGTATTTCTTCACGGAGATCCGGCCAGAGGCCATGGCGTTGATGACGGTCTTGAATTCATCGAAGTTGTGGCCCTTGCTGCCACGGAGGAGCACCTGCTTGAGCACCAGCCGCTCATAGTCCAGAGGGAACTGAGCATGGGGCAGGCCCACGGCGGTGGCCCGCATATAGAACACCGGCTTGAGGGCGCGCAAGCCGGTGTTGAAGGCGCTGGGCACCCCCACGCAGTCAATCAGCAGGTCATAGCCGCCCCCCGAGATATCCAGCAGCTGCTGCTCCAGGTCGGGGGCGTCGGCAGCCACCACATGGTCAGCCACCTGATAGCCCCGGATGATCTCCCGCTTCTGGGGGTTGAGCTCTGAGACGGTGATCTCACTGGCGCCGAAGGTTCTGGCCCACTCCGCGCAGCTCATGCCAATGATCCCGCCGCCCAGGATGAGCACCCTGTCGTTGGGCTTCACCTGACTGACCTGGATGGCATGAAGGCCCACCGCGAAGGGCTCGGCCATGGCTCCCTCCTCGTTGGTCACATTATCCGGAAGCTTGACCAGACTGTGGGGGAACCAGGTGGTGTACTGGCTGTAAGCGCCGGGATGGCCCAGCTCGCCGCCCTTCCAGGTGAAGACCCTGCGGTTGGTGCAGTGGTCCCAGTCGCCAGCCAGGCATGCCTCACAGTGGCCGCAGGGCTCCTGAAATACGTTTTGGGTGTACCCGGCCACCCGGTCGCCCGGCTTGAGGGCCCGGTTGGTGCCTGGGGCCACTACGACGCCTGAGTACTCGTGTCCGATGACCACCCCACGGTATCGCTCGCCCTCGTGCCAGTAAGAGGTATCCGTGCCACAGACGCCAACATGGGTCACCTGGAGCACCGCGCATCCATTGCTTTTCAGCTCTCCTTCCCGGATCTCGAACCGCTCGTTGCCGCTCAAAACGGCATACTTCATCGTGATCGCCTCCCATTCTTTCGATTTGTCCCCGTGGGTCCTGCTCCGCCAGCAAACGGGGACGGTCATCTGCGTACCGCACCCGGTCTTGTTTTTGATAAACACGCAAATGCCATGCCAACTCTTCCCCTCCGCAAACCCTTGAAAAACCAAGGCAAACCGGGACTTCTCTGCCCCAGTGCGCCACAGGAGTGTGCCACATATGTGACAAAAACTGTGACACAGCCGCACATGGCGCACAGTTGTGTCACAGTTTCATTTGTGTCATACGGTATATCAGATCCGATGCGAGCTGTAGTCGATGTGATACCGTTGGAGCTTTCGATATAAAGTTCTTCGGCTGATACCCAGCAAGCGGGCCGCCTCCATGACGTTCCCGTGGGTGCGGTGGAGCATGTCCTGGATCCGCGCCGCCTCGTCCTCCCCCTCGCCCCCAGAGGGGGACTCTCCCTCCGCCGCGGGCACAGCCGGCGAGGGCGCCGATCCCTGGAAGGCCCGGACCTCCGGCGGGAGCTCGGCGGCGGTCACCAGTTCCCCCTCGGCCAGGTAGACCGCCCGCTCCACGCTGTTCTCCAGTTGGCGCACGTTCCCCGGCCAGGGGTATGCCTCCATCATGGCCAGGGCCTCGGCCGTGAAGCCCTCCACCCTTCCGCCAGGACGAATGTCACTGTACTTGGCCAGGAAGAAGCCCGCCAACTGCCTCACGTCTCCCGTCCTCTCCCGCAGAGACGGGATATTGATCCGAAAGACATTGATCCGGTAAAACAAATCCTCCCGGAAGACTTTGCTGTCCACCAGCTGCTCCAGATCCCGGTTGGTGGCAGTTATCACCCGCACGTCGATTCTCAGCGCCTTGGAGGCCCCGATCCGGCGGACTTCTCGGTTTTGGAGCACCCGCAGCAGGGTGATCTGAACATCCACCGGCATATCCCCGATCTCGTCCAGGAAGATCGTCCCGCCGTTGGCCAGTTCGAACTTGCCCGCACAGCCGTCCCGCCGGGCCCCAGTGAAACTCCCGCCCTCATAGCCGAACAGCTCGGCCTCGATCAGGCTCTTAGGCAGTGCACCGCAGTTGACTGCGATGAAGGGCCCCCGGCGACGGGAGCTGGCGTTATGTATGGCCTGGGCAAAGAGCTCCTTGCCCGTGCCGCTCTCTCCGGACAGGAAAACCGAGGCGTCGTTCTGGGCGGCGATCTTGGCCATGCGCACTGCCTCCCCCATGGCCGGAGAGATGCCGATGATGTCCTGGAATCTGAAATGGGCTTCGTTGCCCATAATGTTGTTGACCCGCTTGTGAAGGCTGGACAACTGCTCAATCTGCGCCACATACTCCTGGTGGCCGGTGCTCTCCACCGACAGGGAGATGGTGTGCTTGCCCTCTCCCCGCTCGAAGGAGATGGTGCGGTTGGATAGGGAGGTCTTGATATCCTCCGCCGTGACCGCCCCACATCCCAGCACCTCCAGAAAGTCAGCTCCGCTTAGCTCAGCCGGAGCGAGGGCCAGCTGCCGAGTGGCCTGTGTATTAAAGGCTACCACATGGAGGGACTCGTCCAGCAGACACATGGCCGTGGGCACCGTCTCGATGATAGCGGACAAGTTGCGGTAGCTCTTGGACAGCTGGTCGTAGGCATCTTTCAGCTTCAGCTGCCGAGAAATGGCATCTGCTGCGGCCACCACCATGCCCAGAGTGTGATCGTTCACATGCTCCGCCATGCCGGACAGGCAGACCACGCCGCCGATGTCTCCATCGGGCAGAAAGACCGATGCGCCGGAGCAGGCCCAGTTGGCATGTACCTCGTAGTAGTGCTCCGCCCCAAAGACCTGGAGGGGGATCCGGTCCACCAGGACCGTGCCGATCCCGTTGGTGCCCAGCCGGGATTCGCTGCGGCAGGCCCCCTTGACCAGCCCGTTCTCCCGGGCGGTCCGGGAGATGTCCTCGTCCCCCCGGGCGTAGAGGATATAGCCCTCCTCGTCACTGAATAGCAGCAGAAACTCCGAGCCCCGTATGAAATCGTACAGCCCATCCAGATAGGGGAAGGCCACCTGACACAGACTGTTCCGCCGGGCGATCCGCTCCTCCACGGCATCCAGTGGCAGGATCTCCTTATTCCCGTGCTCCATGGGCACATGGGACCCCCAGCAACGTTTCCACGACCGTAGGATCTCCGGCCGTACCGCCTCCTCTGGGATAGGAGTACCGCTGCGCAGGAAATTCTTTGCCTCTTGGATTAATCGTTGACTCGTCAAGATCGTAAACTCCTTTCTTGCTGTTCCCACGGCCCCATATCCCAGGGTCCCGCTAAAATAATATTATTGTAGCAAGGTAACATATAAAAATCAATGACACTATCTTTATGTATAGCAAAATCGCTGGCGGAAAGGCTGGTGCCAAGTCGTAGTCGCCGACTTCTTGAAAAGCTGAGATGCGGAGGATCGTGATACCTGTTTCCCCCCGCCGCCCCGTCCCCGAAAAGGTCATTTGCTCCAAATCATCGTCCCGGAAGAAGATGCCCTTCAGGTTGTTGAGGACAATCTGGATCGCCCGTTTAGATGTGTCCCATACCCGGGCGTTGTCACTCCCTTTTGCTGGGCAAGTGTTGACTGTACCTGCCCTGCCGGGTCCGGGCCGTATGTCTCCAGGCCGTAGATCACGGCCAGCTCCTGGCTCAACAACCGCGGGGACCTTGTATTTGTAGTGGAGCCGGTCGGCGTCCTTTTCGTACCACTCCCAAAACCATTTATTAAATTCCTCAAACGAGGTAATGACGGAACCGAAGCAGAGGCATTGCGGCGGCTGTAACCAACCTTCTTCTCTACATTGCCCTCTTCGTTGCCGGAAGCCGGATTGCAAAAATCAGCCCGGAAAATGCAGTGGAGCATAAATCGGGTAAAGCCGTCTGTCAGAACACGCTCACCGTCTTTCAATACCTGAGCAACAGCCGTGGTCATATTGTCAAAGCGCAGTCTGATGGGAATACCCCCAATGTACTCAAAAATCCGCTTCATGCCTATCCGCAGGCACTCTTGGTTTTGGGGCTGGAATGCTTACGATACTCCGTAGTTAGATCTGGGGAAATTTGATATACTGGATTTGAGCCATTCGTAACGCCTTTCTGCTACCCCCCCTTATGGTTATCCCACCTAAGAGGTAGCGTTTATTTCAGATGCTGACAATGGCTCATTTTAATTCGCCATTAGGGCGCTCACATTTTGGGTAGCCTTTGCTACAATTTTTATTTTGCCGAAAACACTTTTGGCCATAGGACCCGCCTGAGATACAGGCGGGCCCTATGGCGGTTTGACGTTTAAACAGTAAGGACAAATCAAAGCGGCAAGAAAAAACATGCGGCGCTCGGTTGAGCGCCGCATGTTTTCAGCCTTTTCTCCGCCTATGTTCTATTTCTCCATCCAGGCATATCATCCTACCTTTGACAAAAGGCAGCAAAGTCGATTCCAAGCAAGTATTATACCTCTACCATTCCATACTTGACCTTAATGCGGTCCAGCTTCTCCAGCATGGGCTCTGCCCCAAACCAGAGAAAAAGCCAAGTGGCAGCCGCCTGGATACAGTCGAAGGGGAGTCCGGAGATGTAGTAGGTCAGCAGGACCTTTTCATTGAGCTCTCCCACCCAGGTGAGGGCGGATGCCGGATTCATAATTCCGCCGTAGATCAGTATGGCGGCCAGCGCGCCAAACACGCATAGCGCGCCCCGGTTTCTGCGCAGGAGTCCCTTTCGGAACAGGAGGCCTGCCAGGAAGCCAATAATGCCCATGGCGAACATTTGCCAGGGAGTCAGCGGGCCCTGTCCAAAGAGCACATTGGAGGCAAGCATGGTCATTGCGCCCACCAGAAACCCCGTCTCTCCCCCGAAGGCAACACCAGCAATAATCGTTAACGCCATCACCGGCTTAAATTGCGGCAGCATGAAAAACGCCGCCCGTCCTGCAATGCCAATGGCACACAGGACCGCTATGATCACCAGTTCCCTGGCCTGCGGCTTTCTCCCCTCAAAGATCAGGAAAAACGGCAGCATACACTCCAACAGCACCATCAGAGAGATGAAATAGTATTTTTTATTCCCCAAATAGAACACTCCGATATATAGGGTCAGCGGGATTAGCAGTAAAATCAGCACGGCTGCCACAATGGTCCGCTTAGCCAGCTTCCGCTTGGCTCTGGGCACCTGGAGGACATAATCCTTCCGGTGTGACCGGCGCGTAATGCAGGCAGCAAACAGGAACAACGAGAGAATAAAGAGCGCATACAGAAACATTTGATGGTTTGCCAGCTCTGTCATACCGCCTGCGGTGATCAATTTGGTCAAATCTGTGATGTTCATGAAGGACAGGAACAGGAGGAAGGCCATAGCTCCTGTCAGCGCCGCGCCCAGCTTGCGCCACCAGGTCAGCGGTTTTGGTTTGGAGTACGCGCCGGCCTCCTCCGGCTCCGGGAGCGGCTCCCTGCGATCCGGGAGTTCCGGCACAGGCGGGAGCGTCCCGCCGCAGGCCAGTATGACGTCCTCCGCCGTCACTGCCTCCGGGAGCAGGCCACGGGCCATGCGGTTGGCCGAGGTCGTGTAGAAGCTGTTGCCGGAGAAAAAAGCCCGCGGCGGGGCCTCCGTGACGATGGAGCCGTCGAAAAACAGGGCGCAGCGGTGGGCATACCGGGCGCAGAACTCAATGTCGTGGCTGACCATGAGCAGGGCAACCTCCTGTCGCAGGAGTGTCTGCAAAATCTCAGCGAATGTCTGCTTAAATTCCGCGTCCAGCCCCTTGGTGGGCTCGTCCAGCAGCAGGATTTCCGGTCCCAGCAGGAGCACCTTTGCCAGAGCCGCCCGCTGCTGTTCGCCGCCGGACAGGTCGTAAGGGTGCCGGTCGAGCAGTTCCTCCAGACGGCACAACCGCACCGCCCAAGCGATCCGCTCCTCCTGCGCCTTTCTGGAGAAAGCCCGGCCCTTGAGAATCTCAATGAGGTCCTCCCGGACGGTTTTCTTCACAAAAAGCGCCTGGGGATTCTGCGGCAGCACACCTACCCTCCCAACCAGCTTTACCTCCCCCCGGTAAGGCTTCTGAAGTCCGGACAGCAGCTTCAGACTGGTGGTCTTTCCGGTGCCGTTGCCGCCCAGTAAGGCCAGGAACTCTCCTCGCCTCACCGTAAGGCTCAACCCTTTCACCACATCCGGCAGCTCTTTTTCGTACTTGAACCACAGCCCTTCCGCCGTGATGGCCGGCTCATCCGGATACACATGCCGGGACTCGGCGGGCAGTTCTCCCAGCGGATGGCCGTCAGCAAATCCGGTCAGCCAATCCCGGCCCTCCCGCACCGTGACCGGGCAGTGTCCGCCCGCATCCGGCGCGGATGCCCAGATCCGCATCGGGGTCGGCATGGCCAGGAACATTGAGTGTCCCGCCCCGCGCAGGATCGCCCCCACCTCCGCGGGACTCCCTGTGCAGAGCAGCCGTCCGCGGTCCATGACCGCCACACGGCTGGCCAACGGGAAGGCGTCCTCCAGCCGGTGCTCCGTCAACACGACCGTCGTCCCCAGCTCCCGGTTGATTTTCCCCAGCGTCGCCAAAAAGTCTGCCGCTGCAATGGGATCAAGCTGACTGGTCGGTTCGTCCAGAATGAGCACACTGGGCTGCATCGCCATGATAGACGCCAAATTCAGGAGCTGCTTCTGCCCGCCGGACAGCTCCGTGACGTTCTTGTAGAACCAGGTCTGAATGCCGAAAAAGGAGGCCATCTCAGCCACCCGGCGCCGGATGGTAGGCGTGTCATACCCCAGGCTCTCCAGGCCAAAGGCGAGTTCGTGCCACACCTTGTCGGTGACAATCTGGTTTTCGGGGTCCTGCTGCACAAAGCCGATTCCGGCGCTCTGCTCCCTCTGATCCAGTTCTTCCAAAGGGCGCCCCTCGAAACGGATGCTTCCCAGCCTTCGGCCGTGGGGCGCCAGCACCGTCTTGAGCTGTCGCAGAAGCGTGGATTTCCCACACCCCGACGGGCCGCACAGCACCAGGAATTCCCCCTGCTCCACGGTCAGCGTCAGATCGTCCAACACTTTCTCTGTCCGCTCCGGGTAATAAAAGGAAAAATGTTCAATTTCTATGTATGGTCTTTTCTGCTCAGACACCCATCTTTCCTCCCTGCTGAAATAGTCTTGCCTGTGCGGCCATGGCCTCCGCCCGGGACATACGCCCGCGGGAGGACAGCTCATGGGTCAGGTAGCGCGGGCCAATCTGCTCCAGAACCGGAAGAATGGCGGGATCCGTCCAAGGCCGGTGCTGGTCAATCTGAAGGATGTGCTGATAGCTCACCCCGAAGCGCTCCCCATAATCCTCCGGCAACCCTGCCGGCAGTAAGCCGGTGTGGGCCTTCACATATTCCCCGCTCAGGGACTGGTGCAGATGAACGCCCCGCACCCACGTTGCCAGGCTGCCATGCCGGTTCAGCATGCGCCGGATATAGTCCGCTCCCTCTGCCTCACTCTTCAGCCCGGTGCAGGCATTCATCAGGTGTCCGGTATCCAGCAGGATCCCTTTCCCTGCAAAACGGATTCCCTCCAGCAGGCGGACGGTTTCCTCCGGCTCCGTAAACGTAAAGCCGGGCCACCACTGGTTTTCCACAAGGAATTCAAAGGGCCATGTTTCCGTGCCCAGAATGAGGTTTATCACCTCCACCGCCGCATCAATGACCTCTTGATTGGTGTGCAGCCAGTGGTAGGTATACCCTTCCTCAATTGAGACATCCGATACATGAAAGACCACATAGTGGGGATTCAGCCCTGCCGCGCGCCGCAGATCCGCCCGGTACTGCTCCAGCAGTGTCTCCGGCCCTGGACCGCCGTAAAAGCGTGCCGCAGCATCCAGTGAACCGAATTTTCGCTTCAGCGCCCTCCGGTCATCCCGGTAGAAGTCCAGCCAGTCCGGATAGAAGGTGAGGTGATAGCCGATAACCAGGTCTGCCGGCAAATCCTCAGGAAATTCCTCACCGCTCCAGATACCCTCCATGCCGTCGCATCCCAGAGCTGCCAGCTCCGCCCGCAGGTCGCCCCAGCCGTGGTATTCTTCAAAGCTCCCCGAATACAGCGGGAGGCTCATTGTTTGGTACATGGCTGCACCTCGTTTTCTTTGCGCAGCACTCCCCACTCCCGGTCCGCGCGTATATTCAGGATAACCGGCATCAGGCACAAAGCCAGATACACTGCTTGAAGGCAGACGGTCATCGGTGTCAGCGGCACTCCTCTCGCCGTAGGATAATAACGCCAGTAAAAGCCCTTTGCCGCCGCGCCGCAGCAGAGGAAAAATCCGCAGTAGAGCAGCCATGAAAGTGCCGATTGATCCCGGCTGTCAAACCGGTAGATGGAAAATGCTGTCCGTCCAGGCAGCCCATACCCACGGCTTTTCATGCTGTCCGCTGTTTCAATCGCACTCTCCAAGCTCCAGGTCACCATAATGGAGAGGATCGTAATTGCATTGCGAAGCCGCCGGAGCACCCCACCATTAGAGACATCCCGGCCAATACACCGTTGGGCCTCTGATACGACCTGAAGCTGCGCTTGGAATTTTGGTACAAAGCGCAGCGTCATACTCAGGACGAGAGAGAGGGCCGGAATAACGCGCCCGAATAGGTACACGAACTTGTCCGAGGTCATGACCGCCGTATAGCAGGAAAACCAGGTGACAACCGCCGCCAGCATGGCCGCTGCCGCCGCTCCATACAGGATACTCTCCAGCGTCAGGGGATTCCCGGAGGGCAGATAGGTCAAAATCGTGGCTCCCTCGTGGTTGAACGCCGGGTTAACCAGGGCGGCAACCACCATCATGGGGAGCATATACAACAGACTGAAGCGCACTGCTCGCCGTCCGTTCAGGTATACGGCATAGACCAAAGCGGAAGCCAGAGAAATCGCCAGCGAAACCGGGTCCATCAGAAACATGGTAAAAGCAATTACCAATCCAAAATATAAAAAGTTTATAATAGGGTGATAGCTGGAAAATGTATCCCTGTATTGAATAAGGCATCCCTTCCAGACGTGGGGCGCGGTAAGGCGCCGCGCCCCACGTAAATTTTTTATTAGTTTTTCACGAAAATAGCGTGTCAGTTCACCAGAAGTCCGCCCATGAGAGTCAGGTACTCCGGCACTTCGCCGTTATGACTCCAAACTATGGGGCGTCCAAAATACAGCTCCATGGTTTTCCCGCTGTCTCCCCCAAGGACGTTGAAGAAATAGCGCGTCTCCTCCGGCCAGGGGCTCCCGCATGTCCTGATGCAGTTATCTCACACAAGCTGCATCCGCCTGCGGAATGTGCCGACGTATGGGGAGACTTTTTCCCTGTTCAACAGCTCCGCCATCATCCCCGCCTTCTCTTCCCGCATTCCCCGTATCAGCACCGGAAGCGTTTCATCCGGGGATGGGTGCAGTATACGCGCAAACAGCGTCAGATGGTTAAATTGATGTCAGAGCTGCAGCGGCTGAAAGGAAAAGGGCGGGCAGGACCACCGCGTGTTATAGCTGCTGCACTCCCTGCAAAATCCCAGAAACCGCTCTACATCTACACAGCGTTCGGTATACTCTTTTACAGAAACCTTCGCCTTTCCTGTTTCCACCACATATGGCATAAAGTCAAGCTCGCTTCCGTGTGTACTCAACCGCCGGTGGAATAGAAGCCGCCCACATCCACACCCAGGTCACAGGTGTAGACCCACTCTATCGTATCGCCCTCTTTGAGCTGATAGCGGGAACAGCCATAATTGGGGAACCAGCCGTTCACCTTATACATCCAGCCGGACAGCTCTCCGCAGTCAAATTCATAGAGGTTGTTAATCCCCTCAATATAGGCGGAGTTGTACATCGGTGTATCCTCAAACTCCATGTGGATGCCGGCCTTCCGCATCTCACGTTGGAGCACATTGAACACACTTTCACCCTCGTAGAACGTAACGGTCGTCGCAGGGAATATGACTCCGTCTTCCGGTACCAGCTCCACCTTCTCTGGATCCAGCCAGTCAATGTTGTCCAAAATAGTGTCGCAGCGGACAGAAAGCGTGCAGGTATGGGTCACATCAGAGAACTCCACATCCTGCGGCTCCACCGGCAGGGGCTTTCCCTCCGGCACCGGATCTGTAAGATACTTGTCCTTTCCAGTCTCCGGATTGATCTCCATGCCGTTGGCTTCTGAGTATTCCCTGTCTCCCTTTTCCACACCGGCGGAGGAGCCGCCCGCAATGGCTTCTGCCGCCGCAATTTTTTCCTCCGCCGTCATTCCGCCTTCCAGCCCGCCGGGCCGGGATGCCAGCCCCTCCGGCGAAGGCGTTGGTGTCTCTGGAGCCGCAGACTCCGTGGGTGCAGGAGTTTCCGAGGGCTTCGGGGTTCCCGGAGACGCAGGGGTTTCCAAAGCCCCTGCCGTCTCCGTCGGCTCTGGGCTATTGCCATCTTTCCCTGTTTCCTCTGGTGTTTGGCTGGGCTGTATGCTCTCCAGCACCGGGCTGCTCTCGCGGACGCCTACTGTCCATCCCTGGAGTCCCGGTGCATTGCCACCATACCAAAAGGCCGCCGCCAGGATCACCAGGATAGCCAGCGCCCCGATTACCTTCCCCTTCGTCAGCTTCATTTCTTTTCTTCACCGTCCTCCTGCGGCATATACAGGCAGTAAGCCGGACACAGTTCTCCCATATAGATCCACACGTTTTCGCCCATATCAATAGGTTCAGAGAACGTCAGATTCGGAATCAGGAGCTTCAGCGTAGTCCGTTTGCGCCCACTTATGTTCACACCTTCCGCTGTGGGCGTCTTCTGGAATTCCTCCACTCGTTGGGACAAATCCGGAATTGCCAGCTCCCGTGCAAGTCTGGGCAGAACCTCTTCTTTCCGACAGCACACCACATTATTCTGGTTCCTGAACCAGCTCTGATTCAGCATGGTTCTTTTCACTCCTATACAATAAATTTACAGCAGATTGGCACTGCCTAAAAGGTTGAACAGCATCTGAGCCACCTCGGCCCGGGTTACAGCCTCCAGGGGCCTGATGTTCAGCTCAGCCTGGTTCAAAATTTTCTCCTGATAGCAGAATGCCAGCGGAGCGCGGGCCCATTCGGCGGTACTCATATAATCAGGGAACTGCGCCAGCATATTTCGTGTTGCTGCATTGTCCATTTCTGTCTCCAGTCCGCACAGCTTGGCTGCACGGGAAACCATTACCGCGGCCTCCTGGCGGGTGATCGTGCCGCTGGGGTTGAACCGGTCGTCTGCGACTCCGGTAATAATGCCGCAGGAATAGGCTGTCCCCACATAGGGCGCATACCATGCCTCTGCTGCAACGTCAGAAAAGCTGTTCTTCCCCTCCGGTGTGAGACCAAGCGCCCGCACCACGATTGCAGCAAATTCGGCACGCGTCATGCTTCCCTCCGGGTCAAAGCTTCCATCGGACTTGCCGTCAATAATGCCGCGGGCGGCCAGCGCCTCAATGGCAGGCTGATTTTTATGGGCATTGACCCCGGTAATGTCATCGAATGTTTTGCCCATCTGAGTGATAGGGCTGGAATGGACTGCCGGATCTTTCCCCTCCAATCCCGCTCCTTTGGCAGGACCTGTCGCCGGTCCGTCTGGGATGGTTCGGGCATCGCTCATCCGGTAGAGGCTGTTTCTGCCGTCCTGAAGCCGCTGGGCGGCAATAAGGCCATAGAACGCCTGCTCCGATGCCATCTGATTGGAGCCGGAGCCGTCTGCCGTGTGCAGGAACCCGTTTCCGGGCAGATAAAAGGTCATCAGATTGTCCAGGAGCGTGTTTCCGTTTTTGACAAAACGGGGGTCGTCCAGCGGAATTCCCAGCTCGCACAAAGCTACGATAATCTGGACACAGCTCTCGGAATTCTTAGTCCCCCAAGAGGAAAAACCGCCTTCGCTGTTCTGCTTCTTGGACATGCACGCCAGCGCTTCCTCCGTCGCCTTTGCCACTGCTGGCTGATCCTGATACTTGGCCAGCGCCTGCAGCGCCATCCCTGTGATGTCCGGGTCGGATACGCCGTCTCCGGAGGATGCCGCAGAGGTTCCTCCGAAAAGGCTCCACCCTCCGTCAGGCAGCTGGCACTCCAATATGCGGTCTATGTACATCTGCCGGGTCGCCTGTGTCTCTGCCTCTGGGTTTTCCGGCATGGGGTAATCTCTGGAGTCGAGCGCAATCAACGCCCAGATGGGGCCGTTAAGGCCCTGCCAGATGGTCTTGTCATAGTCGCCCAGCGGTTTAGTCAGGTCATATCCCCCCACATTTCTGGCGTCCTTCCCAATCGAGCTGAGGGCGACAATCACCCGGGAATACTCCGTATATTTCTTATCGTGCAGCTTGCCGTCGCAGGCCTTCACATATGTCTCCACAGTGGCATAGTAGTCCTGATAATAGCTGTCCGGTACATCGTACCCGCTCCGGGCCAGCCCCAGCACAGCCCATTCACCGCCGATAGACCCTACCTGCGGATCCTGTACGGTGCGGTACATATATTCTGCGGTATCCTGCACCGCATCGTTCAAGGTCTCTTTGGATACGGCCGCCTGTGCTCCCGTCAACAGGCCTGTGGTCAGGGACAGGGCAAGCACAAATGCGAATCCGCGCTGTTTCCATTTCTTCATATGACCGAGTCTCCTTCTGCTTTTTCTTCGGAAGGCCCTGCAGGTTTCCCCCAGGCACTGAGCCAATAGCTCCACAAATGCTTCATGGCCAGCTTGCTAAGGACGGGTATGCCCATCAGCTCCATGGCCTTTTTATTGCTGCATCGCTTTTTTTGAAACAGCATCTTGAGCTCCGGCGGGATTCCCTCTTCCTCCGGTGGGCGCCAGCTCTCTCTGACAGATCTGCACATATGTTCCGCCAGTTCTGCATCCTGCTCCGTCAGGGGAGAACCAATCCGTTCACAATACGCCCTGAATCCGTCAGCGGATACCCGCTCCGGCCAGTCTGGCGGCCACCGCTTTTGCTCTTCCAGCCTCTTCCGAAATCCTCTGGCCGCCCAGCAGGCTTTATTGATGTTTCCAAACCGCTGCTTCAAATAAACCTGGCGAATGGGACTGAGCTGATATGTCCGAGGCTTATGCCCCGGATGGTCCATTGTCACCACCACAGCCTCCAAAAGCGCCTCATCCGTATAGCTCTCATAAATCTGCCGGCCAATATTCCCTTTGGGGTCAAAAATTCTCCACAGGTCCGGATCCATCGCCTGTCTGGAAGTTCCCTGCTCTCCCCGGCTTTCCTCGTCCAGCTCTGAGAGCCACTGGCGGTATCCCCGCAGCTCTTTTTCCGTCAGCTTTTGCTCTTTGAGCATTATACCGCTCACCTCAACAAGTAAAGGCACGCTCTCCCATTGGGTGAACGTGCCTTGTATCGGTACATCCCACCCATTTTTCCACAATCATGTCTTGCCGACTGGACGGCGGGGGCAGGCCCGTACCGGTTTCCCGGAGTTTCACCCAACTGTGTTTTCTGTTTGATTGTGGGCAGGGCCGCCCGGCAGGTCGAATTCGGTCTGCCGGGCTCCTGCTCGAGTAAGGAGGTGCTCCCTCTATCCTTACCGGGGGAGCCCCCATACAGCCCGGCCTGGTTTTGCAGACCGGAGCCAAACGGGGCCTTTATGGTTCTTCCAGAGTCTCAGGCCTTCTCCGCCTTGCTCTCCAGAAGCCGCATCAGAATGGCGGCAACCTCAGCGCGGGTGGCCTGGCCCTGCGGGTCCAGACGATTTCCATCCTTTCCGGTAATCAGCTTCTCCGCATAGGCCCACTCCATAGCCCGGGTTGCCCAAGCGGAGGTATCCGCACCGTCGGCAAAATCTTGTAGACTGGCCGTTTTGCTCACATCCCAGCCTTTGAGCTTTGCATAGCGGTACAGGATGGAGGCAATCTGCTCACGGGTCACGCTGCCCTCCGGGTCAAAGCCCGCACCTGTGCCGCTGACGAGACCAGTCTGGCTGGCCCAATCCACAGCCTCGGCGTACCACGCATCCGGCTTCACATCCGGGAAGCCGGATGCGCCAGACGCCTCAGGCTCGCCCTCCAGCCGCCACAGCGCCGTAACCAGCATCGAGCGGGTCATGGGGCCGTTGGGAGAGAAGGTGGTTTCACCCGTTCCGGTCAGGATACTGTTCTGGTAGGCATACACCACCGCGCCGTAGAACCAGTCCTCCTCCTTCACATCCGTAAAGGGCATATCCACCACCTCGACAGGCAGCGCCACGAAGGTGCTCAAGTGGGTGGTGGTCACCTCAAGAAAGCGCTTTCCGCCAGTCTTGACACACTTGCCCACCAATTGTTCCACAGAACCGTCGTCGCTGATCTGATAGACGACATAGCTCTTGCCCACCTCAAACGCCTTGTTCTCCACCGGCAGATAGAGGGTGATGGACTTGCCGCCGAAAGCGGTTACCTTCTCCTTGCCGGAGCGGATGGTCACCTCGGTCACAGAGCAGTCCTTCAGGGCCTCCTCGGTCACATCCTTCTGTCCCTTCAGCAGCCCACCGGCGTTCTCAGCTTTACCGGCGGCCACCGTCACGGTGACCGCGCCACCCTCCGTCGTTTTGGAAATGGAGGTCAGGACATCTCGGGACAGAAGCACCCGACCCAGATCGCTCTGTATGGATACACTCGCCTTTGTCTCCTCCAAAATAGCATCCACGGCGCCCTTGGGGAATGTGACCTCCAGGCTGGTGGCCTCACTGTCCATCTCGGGAGAGATGGCAATGATCTCCGCCTCGCCTTCCACTGCATTCTCGATCATCGTTTCGATCTCTTTTTCGGTAAGCTCCACCTTGGCGTTGCCGTCCTTATCCACATTGGCCTCCGGCTTCACATCCACGGTTGGAACGTCCGGTTTTTCAGGCTGCTTGTCAAAGTCCTCCTTGGCCAGCGCGGTTTTCGCGCTGTTAATTTTACTTTGGCTGGCCTCAGGGTCCGTCAGAACCTCCATGGCGTCCATATAGACCTCGTTGGCCTCCAGAACCTCGTCGTCGTACTCGCTCCGCAGTTCGGCCACGGCCCAGGTAAGGGAGCCCTTGTCGCCCACATCCACGATGCTGGAACTGCCCCAGGCGGAATTGTCTGCGTTCAAGTCTGCGCCATATCCCCAGACGGTGAACTGCCAGCGCATGACCTCGCCGTCCGACATCTGCCAGCTCGATGCGCCCACGCCGGGGAAGTCGTTGTCCACGCTGTACATCCAGCCGGACATGTTGTGGTAATCAAACTCGCTCAATGTTTTATCGCTGCTGTCACCCATGTTGATGGAGCCGGCATGGTCCAAGATGTACTGTGGGATTTTGGCCTTGGTCTGGTCCACAGGCTTCACACCGGCCAGGTAGAAGCTGTTGGTAATGCTTCCGGTGTTCTCCCAGTCGTAGCCGTTCTCGCTGAGCAGGTCGGTAATGACCACGCTGGCGGGGGTACGGTCATCCACAGTGACCAGGGTCGGCTTAATCAGATAGCCCAGACTCAAGGTGTTTGCGTCCATAGACACCGCCACCTCGATCTGTCCGGCGTGGTCAGCAGGGATGGCCTGCATAGCGGCCAGCGCCTTGTTCAGGGCCGCGATGATGTTATTTTCGATGAAGTCCTCGGCGGGCAGAGCGGCGTTGATATCCGCAATGCCCTGCTCATATGCTACAACTAGTTTTTTCCAGTTCGCTTCACTGTAGTCGCTTTCCTTATACTTGTTAAATGCTTTTTCCAGGTTGTCCAGGGCGGATTCCCGGTGATACTGCATCTCCGGGTCGTCAGGGGCCACGGGGCCGGTGCGCTCCGTCCACTTGGCGTAGAGCGTGATATCTTTCCCCGGCATCCGGGCGGTATTGGCGTCCCACTTCTTGCCCTCGGTACAGGCCGCATCATAGTACCAGCCGCCGAAGGCATTGCCGCTCTTGGCAACACTGGGCACCTTGGACGAATCCACCTCGCTGAGGATGGGGGCGGTCATGGTTTTCAGCGAGTCATCCTTAAACGTGCCGCCCTGGGCGTCAAAGGTAATGTCCACATTATCAGCATACAGATAGATGGCGCCGGCCTCACCGCACATCAGTGTGACGTTCTCAGCGGGAATCGTCATCATCTCGACACCGGCGGGGCGGATTTTCTTGCTCAAGTCGTTGGGATCCTCATCAGGATCTTTGAAGTCAGTCACGATCTGATAGACCCACTTCTCCCCATTCCACTTGTAGACATCGCTGTCCCGGTAGCCGTTCCCAGTGGCGTATTTGCGTCCCTCTGTGAAGGCGTAAAAGTTTCCGGTGTGATCCTGGCCCGTGCCAATGACGTCCTTCAAGCCAGTGGTACTGGGCACCGCGGGGGTGGGGTCAGTGCACGTCTCCCAAGCAGTCCCACTATACTTAAGCCATTCCTCCCTGGTTTTTCCGTAGATCTCGTCACCATCCCGGAGGAATTTGGTAAATATTTTCTCGTTTTTTGTCCAGCCCGTACCGTTCCAGTGGTATGTATCCGTCCATACATCCGTTGCCGACAGGACCAGGACGAGGTTCTTCCCTGTGGCCGGGGCAATAAATCTATATCCATCACCGTCAGGAGGGTAGTCGTTAAAGCAAGAACCCTCAATCCGGCTCCACTTCTCGCCATCCCAGCGGTAGAGAAAACTTTTCCCGAGTATTTCCCCATCATAGCCGCTGGTATCATAGCCGGGAAGAGTGACCTTATCAATGGGAATCGGATCGGCCTCCACAGCTGCCAGCAGTCCGCCTGCGCCGTCCGGCCCTACTGCGACCACCCCGGCAGGACCTGAAAACTCTGAAAGCGTCAGCCCGTCGTTTATGTCCACCAGATCATCAGCGCCACTGGTGGACATGGTATAAATTCCATCATGTCCGTAGAGGTAAAGCTCCAGAACCCCAGTCTCCGCATCCAGCGCCCCATAAACCCCGGAGACGTCAGGGCCGCCGTCTTCCGCGGAGGTGCCGGTGCCGATAGGCACGTTGGGGCTGGTCACATAGGTGAACGCGCTGTTCTTCTCGCTGGCCTCTGTCGAGATCTCGTAGGTCTTCACCGCCGTCACCGTAGTGCCCGCGGCGGTTCGGATGTACGCCGTCACCGTCAGCTGCTCTGTGTCGGGCAGCGGGTCAATGGGGATCTCGACGTCATAGGTCTTGCCGGTCTCCCAATCCTGTGTAATGACGTTGCTGCTGAGAGGCGTCCCTTCTGCCGAGCTGCCCCCGTAGAGCGTGACGGTGAGCTGTCCGTCCGGGATCTTGGAGGGTACGCTGAGAGGGAGGTAGAGCCGGGCCCGGCTGCCCGCCGGAAGCGTGTCCCCCTCCTTCCCTGCGAAGGACGGATTGACAGTGATCCCCGAAAATGCGCTTCCCTCCAGATACGCACCCTCGCCCAGGGTGACCTCCGCCAGCTTGAAGTGGGCGGTAAAGGTCACGTTCTCCATGCCCTCGGCCAGGGCCACCGTCATGGGATTGGCCGTCTTGTCCCAGTCCTGGGTCAGTTCCTCCAGGTTTATCGCCTGGAGGCCATTATTCTCCACGGGAGCGGGGGTCTCCTCCGCATCGGGTGTCTCCTCCACATCGGGGGTCTCCTCCACACCGGGGGTCTCCTCCACGCCGGGAGTCTCCTCCACATCGGGAGTCTCCTCCACGCCGGGAGTCTCCTCCACATTGGGGGTCTCCTCCGCGCCGGGAGTCTCCTCCGCGTTCAGACGCAGCAAAGCCGCCGGGGATGGAATTTCCGTTTCCTCCACGGCAGCATCCTCCACCCCGTCCGGGGCGGGCTCGGCCGGCGCGGGCTCTTCTGTGGGAGCGCCCGTCTCCGCCGGCGGCGCGGTCACCTCCGGCTCAGAGGGGGCGGGCTCTGTCGATTCGGCGGGAGGCTCCGCCTCGCCCGCATCTTCCTCCGGGGGCGCGGTCGTCTCCGGCTCGGAAGGGGCGGGCTCCGGCGATTCGGCGGGTTGCTCCGCCTCACCGCCATCCTCCGGCATATCCTCATCTGGAAGCACCTGCTCCTCCGGCGCACTGTTTTCCGCGCCGCTTGGGACGACGCCCTCCCAGCTCCAGTAGTCAAACATATAGAGTTCATCCGGCGTGGCCGTCAGGGTGTACTGATCCGCGCCGTCGGAGGAGTTTACATAGGAAAAGGACGCGGTTCCATGCCCAGCATTCTCAACTATGGGAACACGGCGATCCCGGAAGTAGGCGGTAAAGTTGGTGTCCTTCGTCAGGTTCACGGTATACGGATTGTCATAAATGCGGTCAGAACTTCCCTCCGCGAGCCAGTAGTCGAACGCGTAGCCCTCTGCCCCCATAGCGGCGAGTACATATTGATCGGCCACGGTACCTTTCAATGCCTCTGCCGTACCACGTCCCTCCTGTGCGACGGATACGGTCGCGGAATGCGTTGATTCAGCCGGTGCTGGAGCGAGGATGATTGTGCTCCCCCCACCAAGCCCATAATCACTATTGAGGATTCGGGACATACTCGTCATTTTGAAAGACAACTTGTTGCCTTGAATCGTTATAAAAGTTTTTTCCTCCTTATTTGAATAAGAAAGGACATATTTTCCCGTATCCTCATGCTCATGCAAATATTGATTCAGCTCACCATTACTTGCTGTCCCGCTAACGGTCCAGCCCTTATATCCACTTGGGGAAAAATCATCTAATGTGACAGTACTAGTGACGATGGATATATAGCCGCCACCACCCTCAGTCGGATATTTTTCATTAACTATATATTCGTTGCGCTCTCCTGCCTTAATCTCATAAGTATTCCCGCTTATCTTAAACTGCCCTGAGACAGCGCCTGTATACGTCCTCAAATCGATCACGATTTTGATCTGTTTCTCAGTTGGTTCAACAGCCAGTGCCGTCGGGGCACAGAGCGAGCATAAAAGCGACAGCACCAACAGTATGGAAAGAAGCTTCCTCTTCTTCAGCAATGATGACTCCTCCTCTAATTCGTCTTCCAGCCTTCGCCAGAGGCCCTTCAACAGATGAATGTCCCCGGCCGCCGAACACGTCGGCGGCCGGGAGCTCACGTTTCTTATTTATAGGGAGCGGTGCTCCGCCTGTTCCCGTCAGTCGTGCACCACATACAGGTGGTTATAGTCATTGCCAAAGACGGCGTAGCCGTTGTCAATGGCCATGCCGCCCAGGGCGTAGGTGTCGCCCGTTGTGCCCCAAACCTTGCTGCCAGTCGTGCCGTCAAAGCTGTAGCAGTAGCCGGCGCCCTTCTGGGCGTTGGTGTTGAAGTACAGGTAGTCGGTGCCGGTGCCATCGCCCATCACCACGATGGAGCTCTGAACGGGGAAGCCATCGCCCTCGACCACCGCTTTCACGGAAGAGCCGTCGGCACTGACGCACTGGACGCCGCCGGCATTGAAGCCGGAGTAGTAGCCCACATAGATGCGGTCGCCCACCTTGGTGGGGGTGGAGGTGGAGGTGGCGCCCAGTTTTTTGTGCCACTGGTAAGTGGGGGCTCCATTGGCGCTGGTCTCATAACACCACAGATAGCCGCCCTGGGTGGTGAAGTACAGGTAGCCGTCATCCAGCATGACGGTGGAGCGCACATTGCCCGCGTCGCTGGCCACATCGGTCAGATCCAGCACGCCGCCGGTTGTGTCAAAATCCGCGATGCTCCGCCAGTACAGCAGGCCATTGTCGCTGCCGAAGTAGACGTTGGTGCCGTCGCTCACCGCGCCGGCCCAGTAGAAGCCGTAGCTGTCGGGGGTGAAGGTCTTCACCGAGTAGTCGGAGAGCTTGACCTGATAGTAGGTTCCCGCGTTGCTGCCGCCGGGCCAGGTGCCGAAGTACAGGTAGGTCCCGTCGGTGGTGATGGGGGTGTTGATCTGGCCATTGATGCCGGTCAGGACATTCGTCACAGTGGGTTTGTTCTGATCCAGGCCGGTAAGAGCCATAACCTTGCTGCCGGTACCGGTAAGCCACTCGCCGCCCTCGTAGTCGTCATACTGGCTGATGGTACCCACATAGAGGGTATCGTCCGACGCGTCGTTGGGGGTGCCATTGTCGTCCAGATAGGGGGTAGACAGTTGGAAGCCGCTCTTGGCGTTCAGAGAGGTTCCCTCCGTGCCGTAGGGATCGGTAGTCCAGACGATGCTGCTGCCGCCGTTTTCCGCGCACCTGATCTTGGCTACCAGCGCGCCGCTGGCTCCATAGCCATCGTAGAGAACGTAAGCATAGGTAGTCCCGTTCACCGTCTGCAATACGGGCACGTTGTCCACGCCGTCCCAGCCGGAGCCGGTACAATGCAGTTGGATGTAGCTGTCCAGGCCGGATTTATCCGGCCTGGTAGGAGCCTCCGTCACCACCGCGTTGTGATTGTTGCTGCCGCCGTAGACGTTCCAAGACGCGAACGCGCTGGTGGACAGCATGCCCGCGGCCATCGCCAGAGACAGGCACACGGACAGAACCTTTTTGCCGTTTTTCATCTTTTGCATGGCTTTTTCTCCTTCAAAATTAGACTTCCTTTGCTCGACCGCCGCATGAGCAGGATTCCCCGTGCGGCATGCACACGGACTCAGCAGCCATAGGCGTGCATGCTCCCATGGCCGCAATCAAAAGACATTTCCCAACCACCCGACCTTTCCAGTTCGCATAAAATTCCCATATCACTTATCGTCACGGCCTGTCCGGCCTGTGAACGCGCCCTTGCGCAAGCACCGGACCCCGTTCCTGCGCTCCCGTCCGCCCCGACGCAGACCGCGTTGTTCGGCCCTTGGCGCGCTCCTCTCCCCGCGCGCTTCCCCAGGCCGGTATCCCCTTCCGATGCCGCTATTCAGTTGTCGGCCGCGCTTCGGCCATTTGAAACGGGCGAAGGCCCGCTGGATTCCTAAAGTAGGCTCGTCATAGGGGGCTACCCCTATGACGGAAGAAGGGGATCCCCTTCTTCATCAGGATTACTCGCTGCTGTTCTGTTGCTCTGTGTATGCCCGCTCTCTCGCCTGACAGCGGAGCTCCTCCTTGAAGATCTGCCGCTTGGGGAGGGGCTTCTGCTTCTTCGGCGGGACCAGCCCCGCCGCCGTGACCACATTCTTCCAGCAGCCAAAGCGAACCGCGATAAAGTGGCCTCCGATGATCTCCCCGGCGTTGGGCGTCATTCCAAGCCGTGCCGCCTCACCCCGGACATAGTCCAGCAGCTCTTCGTCGCTGGCGTCACCGTGCGTCTGGGCAAACTGAACATTTCGCTGACGAAGCGCTTCCTTGGTGCGCCCAATGAGTTTTTTGCTGAGCTTCTGATCACCGGTGAAATACTTGCCGCTCACAAAACAGCCTCCTGACTTGTGGCACAATCCGGCTGCCCCGCAGACCTCTTGGGGCAATAGAAACAAAAAGACGGACGCATACCGATACGTCCGTCTTTCCCCCGAGCGTGCGAATAAAAAGCGGACGCAAAATATGCGTCCGCTTTTGTTCCCATTTCGGGCAGAAGAGGGCACTCATCCCGTGCCCATCTTTCTATTTGGCATTTTTCTCAGAGCAGCCCCAAGGAATTGGGGGTAAGCTCCTAGTAGGTCTTCTGACTGATGTGTCCCGACGGGCCTAAAGCCCGCCTGCGCATATCCGCCGCCTTCCCAGCTGAGCCATTACGACCGCCAGTGACCTGCTTTCGCAGAAAACGGATACACTCCACAATCACAGCTATTGAATTGCACGTCCCCGCAGCTTTCGCCGCGGCTCCTGCTGCAAAACATGTCCAGGAATTTCACCTGATTCCCTTGTTCAGAAACAAGGATGCGTGTCCGGTCCCTGACGGGAACCGGGTCGCGCATTTGCCACAAAAGCCGGATTCATATTAAATTTTACGGGAAGGTGCATGCCGCTCTGCCCATGCAGGACTCAGGAACCATTCCCTTCAAAGAACTATCTTTTGTAAAACTTGTACTTTACAAAGGGCTTTCTTTTGAGTTCATTATACAACTTTTTTCTTGAAATGCAAGGGGCAAACACAAAAATTTTCCAAACGCTATTTAACTCATCTCGGCCAAGGAGGCAAAAATAAATTCGGCCTGTGGCCGTCATGGAGTTGGCTCCTTTTCGTGGACTTACTTACAAATAGAGATGGCGCCTGTTCCTATTGCGATTTTTGTCGAAAAGTGTTATAATTTTGGTAATATTTTCATCTGTAAACTTGCAGCTCGCTTTTGGGGGCGCCGAATTAAACTCCTAATCATGCAATCACGGACACCATAATAGGAGCAGGTCTTGAATAGCGGGCTTCTAAACATCTGCTGGTTTGGTCGTCGCACACATGACCACGGTTTCCTGTCCGTGCATTTAATGGGGGGGGAAATTTTTTACAATATTTTCAAAAGAGTAATCATACCGAACATTGCATCGTTTTGAGATAGAGAGATATGAAACGAGAATACATTCAGAAAAACGTATATGAAGCAGTACAGGAGCGCTTTGATTTTTTGTTCCGCGAGTTTGAGAACATCTACGTTTCGTTCAGCGGCGGTAAGGACAGTGGGCTTCTTCTGAACCTCCTGCTGGATTTTAAGCGCACTTATTACCCACAGCGGACGGTCGGCGTCTTTCATCAGGATTTTGAGGCGCAATATACAGTGACAACGGAATATGTCACAAAAACATTTGAGCGTTTGGAGTCTGAGGTCGATCCCTACTGGGTATGTCTGCCTATGGCTACCCGAACTGCCCTGTCCAGCTATGAGATGTTTTGGTATCCCTGGGATGACAGGCATCCTGAACTGTGGGTGCGTCCCATGCCCAGCTATTCCTATGTCATCAATATGGATAAGCCGTTCGATCATTACCGCTACCGGATGCACCAGGAGGACCTTGCTAAGCAGTTTGGGCGTTTTTATAAGGAACGCCATGGCGGTGGACGCACTGTTTGTCTGTTGGGATTGCGGGCAGATGAATCGTTGCAGAGGTACAGCGGATTTGTCAATAAGAAACATGGCTATAAGGGAGAATGTTGGATCTCCAAGCAGTTCAAGGATGTGTGGTGCGCTTCTCCCCTTTATGACTGGTCTAACAGGGATGTGTGGGTCGCGATTTCCCGGTTTGGCTATGAATATAATCGACTCTATGATCTGTATTATCAGGCGGGGCTCAAGATCGACCAGATGCGGGTGGCCTCTCCGTTCAATGATTACTCCAAGGATGCGCTGAATTTATACCGGGTGATTGATCCGGAGATTTGGACCAGGCTGGTCGGCCGGGTGCGGGGGGCCAACTTTGGTGCGATCTATGGTCGGACCAAAGCCATGGGCTATCGCAGCATCACTCTGCCAGAGGGGCATACCTGGCAGTCCTACACAAAGTTCCTGCTGGATACGCTGCCCAAGCGGCTTCAAAACAATTATGTAAAAAAATTCAAGACCTCGATTCAGTTCTGGCACGAAACGGGCGGCGGGCTCTCTGAGGAAGTCATTCGTGAGTTAGAGGAACATGGATATCAGATTCAACGAAACGGTGTATCCAACTATACACTAGATAAAAAATCCCGCGTGGTCTTTCTTGGACCGATTCCGGATCATACGGATGATATTAAGAGTACCAAAGACATTCCAAGCTGGAAACGGATGTGCTATTGTATTTTGAAAAATGACCACACCTGTCGCTTTATGGGTTTCGGCCTGACCCGGCAAGAGCAGAAGCGGGTCGATCTATTTAAGCGGAAGTATAGGGGGATCATAAATGACAAGTGAACCGTTTCGCAGTCCGGCCTATCGTATTATTGCTGTGCCGTTTGAAAAGATCATCCCCAATACATATAATCCAAACAGTGTAGCGCCTCCGGAGATGAAACTACTCTACCTCAGTATTCTGGAGGACGGATATACCCAGCCAATCGTTTGCTATTACTCTGCCAAACAGGATCTATATGCCATTGTAGATGGCTTCCACCGCTGGCGCGTAATGAAGGAACACCGGGATATCTATGAACGGGAGCAGGGAATGCTTCCAGTGGCAGTGATCGACAAGCCTCTCTCCAACCGTATGGCAAGTACCATACGGCACAACCGTGCCAGAGGATCCCATAATGTGGATCTGATGAGCAATATAATCAAGGAACTGCATGAGCTTGGGCGGTCCGACGCCTGGATCGCCAAGCATTTGGGGATGGACAAGGATGAAGTCCTACGACTCAAACAGATCACCGGCTTGGCCGCGCTGTTTCGAGATGTAAAATTTGGACAGGCATGGCGTCCGGTCGAGGAGGATGAATAGAAAATTGCTTTTATGGTGCCCATATAGCGTAAGCGTCATACAACAGTACTTCAGGCTGGTGTTATGAACAAAAAGGGTTTATTCTGTAATTGGCTAAGAGTAACAAGCAAAGAGATAAACTGGGAGGCAGAGGGCTTAGAAATCATTGTAAAACCGGATAATATCTAGAGTCCACACGCATTTCATTAGCTTTCCAGTCCGCGAAAAACATTACACTAACCAAAAGAGATGTACGCCGTCCGGCTCAGGCCGGACGGCGCATTTTTCATACGGGTTCTCCCAGTCTTCCGCCCTCCAGAGGGCGGATCGCCGTACAGAAGCGCTCACATAGAGCGCGGTCGTGAGAGATAAACAGGTAGCCCACCTCCCGCTCCTGCTGAATTTCCTGCAGCAAGTGGATCATCTGCGCCTGAGAAATCACATCCAGCATGGAGGTCGGCTCATCCAGAACCAGAAAAGAGGGGTCCATCAGCATCGCACGGGCCAAGGCAAGCCGTTGGAGCTCCCCTCCGCTGAGCTCCGCCGGAAAGCGGTCCAGGTGTTCCTCATAAATGCCGTAGCGCTCCAGATAATCGCACAGTCCCTGCCGGGTATAAGGCAGATGGAACAGGCGGTAAGGCTCCCGCATACTGTCGATCAGCCGCAGCTTGGGATTGAACGTCACCTCCGGATGCTGAAACAGGATTTGAATCCGCCTTCGGGCGGGCCCCCGGAGGGGATAGGACAACCTCTGCCCGTCCAGCCTCACCTCTCCGGCGGTGGCTGGATAGATTCCTGCCAGGATCTGGCCGATGGTGGACTTGCCGCTGCCGCTGTCACCGAAAATGGCCAGCGTCTCTCCCCGGTCGATGGAAAAGGAGACCTCCACCACCACCATGGGGCCGCGGGGGCGGTATCGCTTGGACAGGCCCTGCACCTCAATCAGCATAGTTCCAACACCTCACCTTCCGCTTCCCCACCGCCATCAGCGGCGGAGCCTTCCGGCAGCGCTCCGAGCGCCATGGGCACCGGCCGTAAAAGTGGCAGGCGCTCTGGGCGTCAACGTCCTGTCGGGGCGGCGCAAAGCCCATATTGGCGCGCAGGCCGTTCTCCGGCAGAGCCTCCAGCATGGCCCTGGAGTAGGGGTGCAGGGGCTCGGCAAAAAAGGAGGGGCTGTCGCCGCTCTCGATCTGCTGGGAGGCGTACATAACCACCACCCGGGAGGAGATGGCGTGTGCAAAACGGAGATCGTGGGTGACGCAGAGCAGGGTACGCTCCCCCAGCCGTTGGAAGGCATCCTCTACCAAGGCGATGCGCCGGCGGTCCAGCCCCTTGGTAGGTTCATCCGCCAGAACCAGATCCGCCCCGGCGGCTATCCCCATGGCGATCAGTACCCGCTGGCGCATACCGCCGGAGAGCTGAAAAGGATAGCTGCGGCACAGAGCTGCACCATGCTCCAGCCCAAAGGACTCCAACAGCGCGGCCGCCTGAACCAGCGCTTCTTTCCGGGTACAGGGCTGATGCTTTCGAATGGCCTCGCAAAGCTGGTGGCCCACGGTATAGAGTGGATTGAGTCCATTCCCGCTTCCCTGCGGAATATAGGCGATCTCTTTCCCCCGGATCCGGTTGAACTCCCGCTCCCGGCAGCCCAACAGCTCGCGGCCGTTGAGGCGGATAGAGCCGGTGACCCGGGCTGAGGCGGGCAGCAGCCCCAGTGCGGCCAACAGCAGGACACTCTTTCCGCTGCCCGTTTCCCCCACCACCGCCAGACGGTCGCCGTCGCCTACCGTAAATGTCGTATCGCTCACCGCCTCAGGGTTGTCGCCGAAGCGGATGGAAACCCCCTCAATTTCCAACATTGGCTTTCTCCTTTCTGCCTCTTCCCCGCACAGGGCCCTCACCGTAATAGCTCAGCAACATAAACCCAAGCACGGAAACCGAGATGCACAGGATGGGCGGCACATACCACCAATAGGAACCGTTGATGATTCCATTGCGGAAAAAGGCATAATGCAGGATGCCGCCCCAGCTCTTCTGTCCGATCACACCCAGACCCAGAAAGCTGAGGCTGGCCTCGGTAAGCATGGCGCTGCCCACCGACAGGACGGCACGGATGAATACGATTTCTCCCAGATTGGGCAGAATATGCCGTATCATGATATAGGGGCCGCTGGCTCCCATGGTGCGCTCAATCTGTATAAAAGGCAGGGCCTTGAGCTGCTGCACCCGGCTGCGGATGATGCGGGCCGTAGAGGTCCAGGCGGTGATGCAGATGGCCAGGATGATGTTCCACACGCTGGCATCCAGAAAGGCCACCAGAATGATGGTCAGAGGCAGAGAGGGCAGCGCCATGGCCACGTTGGTCACCTGCATGATGATCTGGTCCGTCCATCCGCCTAAATAGCCGGAGAGGATCCCCAGGGCTGTGCCCACTACTGTCACCGCCAAAGCCGAGACTACGCCAATGAGCAGGGAGATGCGGGTACCGTAAATCAGCTCGCTGAGGATATCCTGCCCAATGTCGTTGGTCCCCAGGGGGTGCTCCGCGGAGGGGCGCAGGTAGGGTACGCCCAGCTCGTAGGGATCGTGAGGGGCGAGCACCGGCGCCAGCAGGGCCACCAGCAGCACCACGCTCAGAATGACCAATCCCGCCAGCACCCGGCCGTTTAATTTCTTACGCATGGCGGTCCTCCTCCCTCAGCCGGGGATCAATGAGCATATTCAGCACGTCCGCCAGCAGATTAAAGGCCACCACACAGATACCGATAAACAAAAAGCAGGTCTGCAGGATTGGAAAATCCTTGGTGTTGACCGCGTCGTAAATGAGGGTGCCCATCCCCTTCCAGGAGAACACCACCTCCACCAGCATGGAGCCGCCCAGAATATGGCCGAACTGCATGCATACGGAGGTCAGGTAAGGGCAAAGGGCGTTTTTCAGTACGTGGCGGCGGAGCACCTGTCCCTGAGAGAACCCCTTTCCCCGGGCCACCGTGATATACTCCTCATCCCGAATGGTCTGCACTGTACTCTTCATCAGCATGTAATAGGAGGCCGTGCGCAGGATCACCAGGATCATCAGGGGCAGGGCCATGTGCCACAGGATATCCACTGCCTTTTCCAGCCCCGACAGGCCGCCGGAGGTAATGCCGCTGATGGGAAACAGCCCCATCTGGAACGCAAATACCATCAGAAACAGAATCGCCATGCAGTTGGTTGGAATGGTATTCAGAAAGAGCATAATGGGTGAGGCGATGGTGTCCAGCAGGCCGCCCTTTTTCCACCCCGCCCGCAAGCCCAGCCCTCCGCCCAGTACGGAGGAGAGCACAATGGCGGGTATGGTGAGCAGCAGCGTCCAGCGCATGCGGAACAAAACCGTCTCCAGCACCGGCAGCTTGGTACGGTAGGAATTCCCGAAGTCCAGGTGCAGCGTCTTGTTGAGATAGGTTATGTACTGGACCGGCAGGGGCTTGTCCAGTCCGTACTCCCGCCGGACCTCCTCAATCACCTCCGGCGCCTCCGCCTCCAGACGGAGATACTCGTCCTCACCGATAATGTGTACCACCGGGTCGCCAGGCATAAACCGGATGAGGATGAAATTGATGGTTATGATACAGAAGATGATAAAAACAGCCTCCACCAGGCGTTTTCCCAGACTCGCAAAGCACAAATAGCGTACCCCCTTCCTTTTTATATACAGAGCAGGGGCGCACGTCTCCGCCGCCCCTGCTCCCGGCCCTTGCTCAGCCGATCGGATGCAGATTATACCAGGTCTCGCAGTTGATGACGCCCCAGCCGGGGAAGTTCGTCCATCCCTCGTATTTGTCGGTGCGGTAGGGGTAGTAGGCGGTATCCCAGCACAGGGCAATGCCGATGACCTCCTCCGAGGCAATCCTCTGCAGCTCTTTTACCTTGGCCACATAGTCCTCATCCCCCTGGGCGTTGAGCATATCGTTGTAGGCCTGGTCGAAGTCCTCCAGATCGCAGGTGCCCCACATGCTCAGATCGTCATTGAACATATACAGGAATGGCGTCTTATAGAAGGATACACCCTGGGTAGCATAACAGATGTAGATCTCATAGGCCCCGTCATCCCGGAGCTGCTGCTCGTGGTCGGAATTGCGGATACTCTCCTCATCCAGGGTGCACTTGACGCCAACCTCCCCCAGATTGGTAACGATAATCTCGGCGATGCGCTGGTATAGCGCCGCCTTGGTAGCATTGTACTGGGGTGTGACCAATACATCCATAGGGGTTCCGTCGGGCCGCTCCCGCCAGCCGTCGCCGTCGGTGTCTATATACCCCGCCGCCTCCAGAATCGCCTTGGCCTGCTCCTGATCCTGCACCAGCTTGGGAAGGCTGTCATCGTAGCCAATACCTGCGGGGGAGATGATACCCCCGCCGGGTACCTGCCCGTCCTCACCGCCGATGGTGGTGGCCAGCAGCTCATAGTTCAGGGCATAGCGCACCGCTCTGCGGAATTCCAAATCATCGGTGGGCTGTTTATGAAAGCCGAAGAGGATCTCGAACAGGCCCATGTTCATCCCCCTTCCGGGGTCTACCCCATCCACACCCGAGATGGAGGGCAGCATGGTGGGCGAAATCGGGTTGGAGTAGTCGTACATGGCGTCCACTTCCCCGGTGCGCAGGGCCATCACCAGGGCATCCTGGGAGTCGTAGCTGCGCACCGTCACGCTGCGTACCGTCAGGGCGCGGCCCATGTAGGTCTCCCCAACCGCCTCATAGTGCATGGTCTGCGCCTCCTCATCTACCTGAACAAGCTGATAGGGGCCGCAGCCGATGACAGCATCCTCGCCGGTGTAGCCGGAGGGATCCTCGATTCCTTCCCAGATGTGCTTGGGATACATACGCACAAAGACGGCGGAGTTCCCCAGGGTGAAATAGGCCGCCCCATCGGCCACCTGGAAGTCCACGGTGGTATCGTCTACCTTCTCCACGCCAGTGATCTTGGAGAGATAGCCAGACTTGAGTTTGTTGTTCATCAAATCGACCGTAAAGATGACATCGTCAATCGTAAATGGCTCTCCATCATGCCACGTAATTCCCTGATCCGTGGCAAAGGTAGCCCGGATGGTGCTGCCCTTGTCCAGAATCTCCCAGGAGGTCATCAGGTTGGGCTGCATCTCGTTATTCTCATCCCGCACCAGCCAGGTTCCGGCGCAGAAGGCATTGTAGTTCATGCGGCCGAAGGAGCCGCTCTCCGAGGCCAGCGTCCGTGGAGTGACCTCCTTGCAGATACCGATCTTCAGCTCCTCCACCACGCCGGCGGAGGCCGTCCCCTCCGTCTGCGCCGGAGCGCTCTGGGGTACTCCGCTCTCCTCCGGCGTCTGCGCGGAGCAGCCAAATAGCCCCAGCGTCAAGGCCCCGGCCAGGAGCAGGGAAAGCACTTGTTTTTTCATGCGGAAAATACTCCTTTCATATTCAGATGCCGCTTAACGAACGGGGCGCAGGCTATACCAGGTCTCGCAGTTGATCACGCCCCAGCCGGGATAGTTCGTCCACCCCTCGTATTTGTCGGTGCGGTAGGGAAAGTACGCCTTGTCCCAGCAGAGGGCTTCCCCGATGTACTGCTCCGCATTGATCTGCTGAAGGAGCTTGGTTCCCTCAATGTAGGCCTTCTCATCAGACGCCTGCCGCCTGGTCTCATACGCCTCTACAAACTCCGGCAGATCACAGGTGCCCCAATTGCCATCCAGGGTATTGTCAATAAAGTAATAATAGCACGAGGTCTGAGACGCCATTCCGGAAGTGCAGTAGCAGATAAAGATCTGGTAGGTTCCCTCCTTGCAGAGCTGATCCTCATATTCCTCATTGGTAATGCTCTGCTCGTCCACATGGGCCTTAACCCCAATGGCATCCAGGTTTTGAACCATGACCTCTGCAATCCGCAGGTAGATCTCGCGGCGTGTGCTACTGTTCTGGGGGGAAACCAGAATATCCATGGGGCTGCCGTCCGGCATCTCCCGGTAGCCGTCTCCGTCCACATCCAGGTAGCCGCCTTCATCCAGAGCGGCCTTCGCTGCCTCCAGATTCTGTTCCAGCTTGGGCAGCGTCTCATCATAGCCGAGATTCGGCGGCGCAATGACCCCCACCCCGGGCACTTGGGCATCCTCACCGCCAATGGCGGCGGCCAGCAGCTCGTAGTCCAGGGAAAGCGTGACTGCTTTTCGGAAGTTCAGGTCGTCCGTAGGCCCTTTCCGGAAACCGAACATGATCATATAGCTGCCCGTATTGTCACTCATACCGGGCTCCACGTGCTCCACACCCGTGATGGAGGATGCCATAGTGGCCGGGATGGGACTGGCATAGCTATACATGGCGTCAATTTCGCCATTGCGCAGAGCCATGACCAAAGCATCATTGCTGTCAAAGGACCGGAGTGAAACCTTCTTTACCGTCACCTCGCGGCCCAGATAGGTGTCGCTTACGGCCTCGTAGTAGCTGGTCTGAGCATCCTCGTCCAAGCTGACAAAGCGGTAGGGGCCGCAGCCGATGACAGCATCCTCCCCACGGTAGTCCTTCGGGGCGTCAATGTTCTCCCAAATGTGTTTCGGCTGGACGTAGAAATAGCCGGCCACCAGTTTGAGCCACTGATAGGCGCCGGGCTCCTTCAAAACCACCTTGATGGTGTCCTCATCCACCTGCTCAGCATGGTCCACATAGGAGCTGTAACTGGATTTGCGCACATTGATGTTATAATCGAAGGTAAACAGCACATCGTCCATGGTCAGGGGCTCCCCATCATGCCAGGTGATGCCCTGGTTCAGCGCCAAGTCACAGGTGATGGTAGTAGAGTCTTCACTGACCGTCCAATCTGTAACAAGGAATGGCTCTACCTCGCCGTTGGGCCCCGTCTGCCAGAAGGGCGCTGTCACAAAGGAGTTATAGCACATCTTTCCAAATGCGCCGCTCTCCACAAAGGTGGTAAAGGTGTCGTTTGCGGCGGTGGTCCCGAGGTGCAGCTCCTCCACCACGCCGGCGGAGGAGCTGCCCGCCGTTTCGGCAGGAGAGCTCTGAGGTACGCTCTCCGCCGCCGGCTGCGCAGAGCAGCCGAACAGGCTCAGCGCCAGCGCGCCGGCTAAAAACAGGGAAAGGGCTTGCTTTTTCATTTGAAAACCGCTCCTTTCATACCGCGTCTATTAGACTGCGGGCCGGGTGGAGAACCAGGTCTTGTAGTTGATCACGCCCCAGCCGGGGAAATTGGTCCAGCCCTCATAGTGGTCGGTACGGTAGGGGAAGTAGGCCTTATCCCAGCACAGAGCCAGTCCCACCACCTGTTCATCGGCAAGCGCTTGCAGCTCCTTCATGGCGGCGTTGTACGCCTCGTAGCTGCCGGCGGTCTTCTTGGCCTCATAGGCGGCGACAAACTCCGGGAGCAGGCAGGTGCCCCAGCGGTTGTTGTCGTTATCCCCGATCATGTACATGAAGGCGGTGTCATACATGGCCACGCCGGGAGAGGTATAGCCGATGTAGAGCTCATAGGTGCCCTGCTTGCGGACCTCGGTGGCGTGGTCGGAGTTGCGCACGCTCTCCTCGTCCATGGTAGTCTGCACGCCCACGGCCTCCAGATTGGTCTTGAGCACTTCGGCGATGCGCAGATAGAGGGCCTGACGGGTCTTGTTGTACTGGGGAGTAATGAGGACATTCAGCTCGCTGCTGTCGGGCATATCCCGCCAGCCGTCGCCGTCGGCATCCACATAGCCTCCTTCGTCCAGTAGGGTGTTGGCTTCGTCCACGTCCTGAGCCAGCTCGGGCAGCGAGCCGTCAAAGCCCTTATTGGGGGGCGCCACGATACCGGCGTGGGGGATCTGGCCGTCCTCCCCTCCGATGGTGACGCGGAGCAGCTCGTAGTCCAACGCGGCCCGCACGGCCTTGCGGAAGATCAGGTCGTCGGTGGGCTGCTCGTTGAAGCCGAACACCAGTTGATAGTTGCCGGGGTTGTCGCTCATGCCGGGATCCAGCCCCTCCACTCCGGTGATGGAGTCCACCATGGTGGCGTTCAGGGAGTTGGAGTAGTCGTACATGGCGTCCACCTCCCCGCTGCGCAGGGCCATCACCAGGGCGTCGTGGCTGTCGTAGGTGCGCACGGTCAGCTTGCGCACGGTCAGCTCCTGTCCCATGTAGGTATCCGACACCGCCTCTAGGGTCATGCTCTGGGCCTCCTCGTCCACACCTGTGAGCTTGTAGGGGCCGCAGCCGATAGCGGCGTCCTCGCCGGTGTACTCGGCGTATTCGCCCTCCACCTTGGACCACACATGCTCCGGCCGAAGGGTGACGAAGTTAGCCATGCTGTTGAGCATGGTGAAGGCCTTGCCGTCGGTCAGCGTCAGGGTGGCCGTGGTCTCATTCACCGCCTCCACCCCTGTCAGGCCGCTGCAATAGCTGGACTTGCGGTCGATCAGATATTGGAAGGTAAACACCACGTCATCCATGGTCACAGGTTCACCGTCGTGCCAGGTGAGGCCCTGATCTGTGGCAAAGGTGGCGGTAATGGTATTCAAGTCGCCGCTCAGCTCCCAGCCCGTCATGAAAAAGGGCTGAACCTTGCCATTCTCATCGGTGACTACAAAGGGAGCGGTGACCACCGCGTTGTAGTTGAGCTTGCCGAAGATACCGTTTTCCGTCATAACGTTGGCGCCGTCAATGGCGGCGGTGGTACCGATGCGCAGTTCCTCCACATAGGCAACGGAGGACTTGCCGCTCTCCACCGCTTCCGGCGGGCCGCTTTGGGTGGAAGCCGCCGGGTTCTGTCCCGCGCAGCCGGCTGCGGTCAGCGCAAGAGCGCTGGCCAGCAGAAGGGATGCCAGTCGTTTCATACATGTTCCTTCTTTCCTTCTCTTAAATTTCTATTCAAAACAGGGACGGTCCCCTGCTTTGGTCTTATAATGAAAGAGCATTCCTGTTTTGTCGTTAGAAAACAGGAATGCTCTTTGTCCTGGATATGCAAAAAGGGCACCGCCGTCCCCAGCGATGCCCAGTTAATGCCCCAATGACCGCGATATCCACCGCGGCAGCATCCAATTCTCCCTCGCCGAAAGAATAGAATCCGATAGACATGGCAGGTCTTCTGACTCCAGATCATCCGGCTTCGCTCACCTTCCCGGTTTCCCAGTGGTATTAAGCGGGCCGTCCCTGTTACAGCAGCGGGAGCTGTCGCAGACTTGCACTGCGTTCCCTTTTCAATACAAACGTATCACCATATCCTGCTATATGAAATTATGGATTCAGTATACACCGCCGTCCAAGGCCTGTCAATATGTGTCTAACTGCGCCGAATGCTCTCCACTTACGGAGCCTAGCGGCAACAGGCACATTCCATTCCCACCGGCTCACCGCCGCATCTGCTCTTCGCCGCCTGTAACGGGCGAACCAATCAAGTATAAGAAATCTCGCGTTGAGAGCAGTCACAGGAGATCACCCCCCTTTTCTTTCCGGCCGGGCTGTGCTATAATCCCCTCATATACGTTTTCAGCAAGTGGCCAGACTCCGTCTGGTTAGAGGGAATCGGGTGCAACTCCCGAGCGATCCGGTCACTGTAAGCGGGGAGCGGGCTGCAGATCGCCATTGCATGTTTCACATGTGAGAAGGCGCAGCACGTGACGAGCCGCAAGCCAGGAAACCTGCTTGCTGAATTTGTGGGGACGCTTCCGGTGAAAGCTGCTCCACAGGCCGCCGGCCCTGCCGGTGCGCCTGTCTGCAAGCCGGCTCCGCGTCAGAATACGCGGGGCCGGCGATTTTGCTTTTTCCGGGCAGAGAGGAGAAATGCGCATGCGACAGCCTTTTTTTGAAGATCTGATGACCGCAATGTACCCCTCCGGCCTGCTGCATACCTTTGGCGTAAACGGGAAAATCTCCGGCAGCGTGGGGGCGGTGGGAGAGATGCAGGAAGTGCTTCCGCTCCTCCACAGCCCGCGGGGCTGTGGGTTTCACTACCGCTATTCCGCCCGGCGTCGGCACCAGCCCTTTTACAGCGTGCTGACCTCCAATCTGGAGGAGCGGGACATCATCTGCGGCGGGGAGGAGAAGCTCCGCCAGGCCATACGGGACGCCTGGAGCCGCTACCGCCCCGGGCTCATCATGGTGATCCCCTCCCCGATCAGCGACATTCTGAACGAAGATGTGCGCTCCGTATGCGCCGAGCTGCGGCGGGAGGGTATTTCGGTAGTGGGCGTCCAGTCGGAGCTCTTCTCCCACCGGGACAAAAACTACACCCGGAACCGTCTGAAAGAGCTGGCCCACCAGACCATCACCGGCGACAACCGGCTGGAGATGGAGCTAAAGGGCTGCGGCTTCACCGAGGCGCTCTACGCCCTGGTGGAGCAGGTGATGGAGCCGTCCGCTCAGATCCCGCACAGCATCAACATCGAGACGGTGGGCTGGGGGAGCGAGGGAAAGGCCGCCCTGCGGGAGCTGGAGGTCTTTTTGAACGGCTGCGGGATTCAGGTGAACACGTGGATCCCCAGCGCCCCCCTCTCCTCTCTGGTACACGCCCCGGCCGCGGAACTGAATCTGGTCAAGCGGGTTCGCTGGGCCAGACGCATGCGGGAGAAATTCGGAACCGCATACCTTCACATCGGCGGCGCGGGACGCTACGCCGGACTGGATGGAATCTGCACCTTTTACCGGGACATTGGACAGGCCCTCCGCATGGAGGCGGCGGTGGAGCCCGTCGTCCTGGCGGCGCGGGCCCAGGCCCTGGAGGAGACGGCGGAGGCCCGCCGCCGCCTGGGGCAGGCCCGGGCGGTTCTCGTCAGCCGCAGCATCCAGCAGGCTCCCTTCGAGCTCAAATCCTATGTGCGGGACTATGGCCTGTCGGTCTCCCATCTCTGTGTCATCCTGACCCCGGAGAGCCGTAAAAACCTGAATGTCACCCCCGCGCTGGAGGACAGCCTGCTGGCCCGGGTACGGGAGGCCGCCGCCCTCTACAGCCCGGAGACACAGCTCCTCCTGAACCCGGCAGAGGAGACGCTGCGCGGAATCTTCGCAGAGGCGGATGTGGTGGTGGGCACCGGCGACTTCACCTTGGAGGGGATGGGTGCGCCGCTGATCCCCGCGGTCAACGAAACCACCTCCCTCTCCTTTCCCTCCTATGTCCGCACGGTGCGTAGGATGTGTCGCCGCCTGGAGCACGGGACGGAGCGCAGCAGTCTTCTGCTGGGGAAAATGCCCTTCCAAAGCCGCCATTACCCACTGTACTGTAATCAGTCTAATCTGGCCGCCAAGGAAATGTGGTCCAGAATGTGGCTCAATCGAAAGGGGGATTCCGTATGAGGCCGGCCAGCGGCTGCAAGCTCTTTGGAGCTTATCAGGCTTTGGGTGGAATTCAGGACGGCGTTGTTCTGCTCCACTCCGTGGTGGGCTGCAATTTTGGCTCCATGTCCCTCCACGTTGCCCAGGATATGCGGGATATCCGGCAGACCTGCACCGTCATCAGCGACAGCGACGTGGTGTTCAGCGGAGAGGCCTCCCTGGAGCGGGCCGTCCGCTCCGCGCTGGAGCTCTTCCAACCGTCCGTCCTGTTTGTGGTCAGCGGCTGTGTGAGTGAGATGATTGGGGACGATATCCCCGCCGTCTTAGCCCGCATCCCCCATGAGGCGCCGCTGCTCCATGTGGAGGCGGCAGGCTTCCGTGGGGATGCGGCTCGCGGGCTGGAGGCTGGATGGCTGGCACTGCTCCCGCTGATGAAGCCCCCGGTCCCCCGGCCTTATCCCCGGCCCTATCCCCGTTCTGATCCCCGTCCCCTGGTTAATCTGATCGGGCTAGGGATGGATGACCCCCACGCCGCCGACGATGTTGAGGCCCTCCGGGCTATGCTCGCCCCCCAGGCCGCACTGGGCGCCGTGCTCTCCCGCTGTACGCTGGAGGAAGTGCGCCGCGCCCCCTATGCCGATGTGAACCTGGTGCTCCGTGGAAAGGGGCGTGAGCTGGCGCAAGCCATGAAGGAGTACTTCGGCATACCGTGGGAGGAACTTGATTACCCCTATGGCGCCGCCGGCGCGGACGATCTCTGGAGTCGGCTGGAGCGCCGCTTCGGTCTGGATTATCATCAGGCCCGGGCGGAGCTGGACCGTCAGATTGCAGAGGGAGCCGGAAAAGCCTACCGCTATTTACAGGCCCTCTACGGCATGCCGGCTGCGATCCTCGCCTCGGGGCCGCGGGCCGACGGTCTGCGGCGCTTTCTGGAGCAGGAGCTGGGGATGGAGGTGGTGTGCTTTGCCCGCCGGGAGGAGCTCTCCGACCAGGAGGACTTCTACCGGGAGCTGCGCGGCTCCGAGGCGGCGCTTCTGTTCGGCTCCTCCTTTGAGCAGGACGGTGCCGACGAGCTGGAAATTCCGCTGATCCGCATGGATTACCCGGTGTTTGATGAGGTCTGTCTGACCCCCCGCCCCCACCTGGGCGGGCAGGGAACCCTCCACCTTCTGGAGGACATCTTCCGCGGCATCATGAACGGCCGCACCTTAAAGGGGGCGCTCTATCAGTGAAACGCATCTGTGTCTATGGAAAAGGGGGCATCGGGAAGTCCACCGCCGTGTCCAACCTGGCGGCGGCCATGGCCCAGGCCGGGAAACGAGTGGCGGTAGTGGGCTGCGACCCCAAGGCGGACTCCACCCGGAGCCTGATGGGGCGGCGCATCCCCACCGTTCTTGACCAGCTCAAGACCGGCGCCTCCGGGGAGATCGCCTTCACGGACAGCCGGGGTGTCCGCTGCATTGAGGCCGGCGGGCCGGAGCCGGGCACCGGCTGCGCCGGGCGGGGCATTATCGTGGCCATGGAGGAGATCCGCAGCCGCGGCCTGCTGGATGACCGGGATGTGGTGCTCTACGACGTGCTGGGGGACGTGGTCTGCGGCGGGTTCAGCATGCCGCTGCGGGAGCAGGTGGCCGACGAGGTGTATCTCGTCACCACCAGTGACTTCATGGCCCTCTACGCCGCAAACAACATCTGCCGGGGCATCCGCAAATACGCTCAGAGCGGCGGAATCCGCCTGGCCGGGATCATCCACAATGGGCGCAGCAGCGTGGACAACGACGGCCTGCTCCAAGCCTTTGCGACGGAGCTGGGAACCATGGTGGCGGGAAAAATTCCCATGAGTCCCCTCATCGGCCGGGCCGAGCTGGAGCGCCGAACCGTGGTGGACAGCGCGCCGGACAGCGCACCCGCCCAGGCGTTCCGCGCCCTGGCGTCCGTCCTCCTGGACAACCGCGGCGGCTGCATCCCGGAGCCGATGAGCGGCGACGGGCTGGAAGCGCTCTGCCGGAAGGCGGCCCCGCTTTGATTCCGGCCGAGCACCCCTGCTTCTCCGCCCAGGCCCACTTCCGCTATGGCCGGATTCATCTGCCCGTGGCCCCCAGGTGCAACATCCGGTGCGGCTACTGCGACCGCCGCTATGACTGCGCCAACGAGTCCCGCCCCGGCGTCACTTCGGAGGTCATCTCCCCCGAAGCTGCCCTGGATCGCGTGGAGCGTGCCCTGCGCCTGGACAGCCGCCTGCGGGTGGCGGGGGTGGCGGGGCCCGGCGAGCCCCTGGCCAACCCCGCCACGCTGGAGGCCCTCCGACTGGTTCGTTCCCGCTTTCCCGGACTCCTGCTCTGCCTGAGCACCAACGGGCTGGTTCTGTCTGATGCTTTGCCCGAACTGCTGGACTGCGGGGTTTCCACCCTGACGGTCACTGTCAATACCCGCTCCGTCGTCTGTGCCGGGCACATCTACCGGGCGGCGGGCGGAGGCGCGGATGCCGGAGCCATGGCAGCCTTTCTCTCCGCTCAGCAGGCGGGCGTGGCCAAGGCCGCAGAGGCCGGACTCACGGTGAAAATCAACACCGTCGTCATCCCCGGCGTCAACACCGGGGAGATTGAGGAAATCGCCTGTTGGGCCGCCCGCGCAGGAGCCGCCGTCATGAACCTGATGCCGCTCATTCCCCAGGCCGATTTTCGGGGCTGTGAGCCCCCCAGCCAAGCGCTCCTGGATGCGCTGCGCGCCAGGGCCCGTGTCCATATCCCCCAGTTCACCCACTGCAGGCAGTGCAGGGCGGACGCAGTGGGCGTGCCCGGAGAGATGAACTGCATCGGCTGCCTCTGAGATTCAAACGGCAAAGCTCAGCTGTCCTATAGGCTGCCGTCCAGATTTTTCTCTGCCTGTCTGCTCTATGGGGAACATATCAACTGACTGGTATTGACAAAAAAAGAGACTTGCAGTAAAATAAATCGCTCATAAGACAATGGAATAACCTGTCAAGTGCCCAACTGCGGTTGGGGTAAAAGGGAATCGGGTGAAACTCCCGAGCGATCCGGTCACTGTAAACGGGGAGCAAGCTGCAGATACCATTGCCGTGCAGACAATGCGCGGTGAGAAGGTGCAGCGCGCGTCGAGCCGTAAGCCAGGAAACCTGCTTGATCAGGAGACAGACGGGTATCTTCCGCAGAAAGAACTCTGTCTGAAACTGCTCACATACCGTGGGCAGCTTCAGCAGCCTGCTTTCGATGGAAAGCAGGCTGTTTGTGTTCTAAAGCGGCAGTACATAGCGCACTCGAAAAACGGAAAGGAGAGCCCAATTATGCATGTTGGAAAGAAAACCCTGTCGGCCCTGATGGCCCTGACGCTGACCGCGTCCCTGGCGGCCTGCTCCGCCAGTACCCCGGCGGACACCACCCCCTCCGCCACCCCCTCTGAAAACCTGGTACAGACCAGCAGCACACCCTCTGTCGATGAAGAGGGGGCCAAGCGCACCGAGTATCCCCTCACCATCACCACCTATAACTACAACAAAGAGCCGGTAGAGTATACCTTTGCAAAGGCCCCTGAGCGGGTATACGCCTACGCCCAGGACAATATTGAGATTCTGCTGTCTCTGGGGCTGGCCGACCGCATCGTGGCCGCCAGCGGAATGGACGGTGAGATTGCCCCCGAGCTGGCCGACGAGTTTGCAAAAATTGATTACCACGAGGACACAGGCGTGCTGAGCAAGGAGGATCTGCTGGCCCTGGAGCCCGACTTCATCGCCGCCTGGTACTCCACCTTCTCCGACAAACGCCTGGGCGATGTGGACTTCTGGCACGAGCGCAGCGTGGGCACCTATATGGCGCTGAACAGCGGCTGCCGCGGCGGTTCCGGTACCTACCAGCAGACCGTGGCCGACGAATGTCAGGACATTCTGACCCTGGGCATGATCTTTGACGTGCAGGACCGGGCCGAGGCGCTGGTGGCCGAGATCCAGGGGGAGCTGGACAATATTTCTACCTATCTGGCGGACAAGGATCGCCTGACCGTAGCAGTTCTGGAGGACGAGGGCGGTACCTACCGCGTCTATGGAGAGGACACCCTGGGCGGAAACGTGGCCACCTCCGGCGGCGCTGAGCTGGCCGTGGGCAAGCATGGTGACAACGGCAACATCAGCGCCGAGGATCTGATTGCCGCCAACCCCGACGCCATCTTCATGGTCTGGTACAACGGCTATACCGTGAATGATACCGATTATGCCGGAGAGCAGGTGGTGGAGCTGATCACCGAGAACCCTGCGTTTGCTAGTCTGGATGCAGTGAAGAACGGCCGGGTGTTCGCCATCAACCTGAACAATGTCTACTGCAGCGGCATGCGTACCCTGGACGGCGTTCTGGACTTCGCGCAGCATCTCTACCCCGAGCTGTATCAGTAATGCACGGCGCGCCCGCCCATCCCGGGCGGGCGCGCCGCTGATTGAGGCGGTGTATCCATGGATTTGAAAAATGGTGTGTTCCATGGCAGGCCGGCATACTGGCTTGCCATTCTGGTTCTGCTGGCCGGTCTGCTCCTTTCCCTGCTGTGGGCGGTCACTTTCGGCTCGGTGGATCTCAAAATGGGGGATGTATACCGGGTCATTCTCTATAAAGTAACCGAGGCCCTCCATTTCCCGGTAGGGGACTCAGAGGTGTACGGCTCCGGCAGCATGAGCGACATCGTGTGGTTTGTCCGGTTGCCCCGTCTGGTACTGGCCATCGGCGTGGGGATGGCCCTGGCCCTCGCCGGTGTGGTCATGCAGGCCATTGTCAAAAACCCGCTGGCCGATCCCTATGTCCTGGGCGTCTCCTCCGGCGCCTCCCTGGGCGCCACCCTGGCGATCCTGGTGGGGGTGGGCTCCTTCCTGGGCAGCGGCTATGTGGGCCTGGTGGCCTTCGCCGGGGCGTTCCTGGTCTCCATGGGGGTGATCGCCCTGGCCAACATCGGAGGCAGGGCCACCTCGGTAAAGCTGATTCTGGCCGGCACGGCCCTCTCCGCCATCTGTGCCGCTGTCTCAAACTTTTTCCTGTACGTCATCAATACCAGCAGCGGCGCGCTGGAGGCGGTGGTCCGCTGGACCATGGGCAGCCTGGCCGCCGCAAGCTGGGACACCAATCTCTGGATGCTGGCGGTGGCGGTACTCGGGGCGCTCTTTTTCTGGACCCAGTACCGCACCCTGAACCTGATGCTGCTGGGGGACGAGGCCGCCGTCACCCTGGGAACCGATCTTCACCGCTGGCGGATTGTCTATCTCCTGGCGGCGTCCCTGCTGGTGGGCTTTGCTGTCTATACGGCGGGCATCATCGGCTTTGTGGGGCTGGTTATTCCCCATGTGGTACGCATTCTCTTTGGAACGGACCACAAAAAGCTGATTCCCATCAGCGCCCTGCTGGGGGCAATCTTCCTTCTGTGGTCCGATGTACTCTGCCGGGTGGTGCTCCCGGGCAAGGAGATCCCCATTGGAGTGCTGACCGCCCTGGTGGGCGCGCCGGTTTTCATCTACCTGATGGCCCGGAAGAAATACGGCTTTGGAGGTGGCGACTGATGGACATCCGAACCGAGGGTGTGCAGGCCGTTCTGGGGGGAAGCGCCATTTTAAAGGGCGTGGACATCCAAGTGGGCCAGCGGGAGCTGGTGGGGATCATCGGCCCCAACGGCAGCGGAAAGAGTACTCTGCTCAAATGCATCTACCGGGTGTTGAAGCCCACCGGCGGCGCGGTGCTGCTGGATGGAAGGGATCTGGACCAGTACAGCTATCGGGAGTCCGCCCGGCGCATTGCCGTGGTAGCTCAACACAATTATTATAACTTTGAGTTTTCCGTCCAGGATGTGGTCATGATGGGCCGTGCCCCCCACAAGCGGGCCCTGGACCGGGACAACGCCGACGATTTCCGGCTGGTGGCCGAGGCGCTGGAGCTGGTGGGCATGTCCGGCTTCGCCAGGCGGTCCTTTTCCACCCTCTCCGGTGGGGAGCAGCAGCGGGTCATTCTGGCCCGCGCCCTGGCCCAGCAGACCCCCTGTCTGATCCTGGACGAGCCCACCAATCATCTGGATATCAAGTACCAGCTGGAACTGATGGACATTGTCAAATCCCTGGACCGGACCGTGATCTCGGCCATCCACGACCTGAATATTGCCGCCATGTACTGCGACCGTCTCTATGCGGTCAAAGGCGGGGAAATCGTGGGCTGCGGCAGGCCCCAGGAGGTTCTCACCGAGGACTTTATCCGGCGTGTATACGAGGTGGAGGCCAAGGTTTTTTCCGATGAGAGCGGACAGCTTCACATCCTGTACCACCCAGCTCACCGGCTTTAAACAATATTTGCTTTCAAACGGTCCCGAGCTTCAAAAAAGCACATGGCCCACCCCTGCATCGGGTTCAGGCCATGTGCTTCTCTTGTTCCGGCTGGAAGAACACATAATATTACCCACGATATTATGCGCCCTTTTCTTCCAGCCGGTTGCTCCAAAATGACGCAGGACATGCAGAAGGGTCCCGTGTCTCGTGCGGAGCAGCACGAAATAGGAGGGACAAGTGAATTCGGCAACAAAAAAACTGTATCCTGAAGGATACAGCAACAAATTCCACAGGTTCCTACTGTGGTTGAAACTGCACCCTCCCAGGTCCGGGGAGGCTTTTTTGTGCGTTATACACAGGCAGGTCTTCTGACTCAGACGTTCAAACGCACCTCTCCGTCTTCCCGGAACAAACATCCCAGTGACATAGCAGAGAGGCACTCCGCCAACACAGCAACGGCTTTGTGCGGGATTCTCACCCGGCTTCCCTTTTCACCCATCACAATCGGATAGGCACCTGTGTACCAACTATATTCACTTGTTATTTTGATTATATCAGGGTGTATGCAGAATGTCAAGCGGAAGCAAAAGAGATGCGCGCCGTCACCGTCCACAGCGGTACGAGCATTGATCATCAGCGGACTGGTCGCTCAGTTCGTGTCGATGATGATATAATCGTACAGCGGTTTGAGCGGCGTAAGGATAATTCGCAGAAAGCCTTCGGTCCCCATTTCGGTCAACAGAACCTTTCTCTGCTGAGCCAGTACCTTACTCCCAACAGGGATGCCTGGCCCATCGCTGTGGATGGAATCGTCATGGACAGGCAGAAGGTCATTGATATTATTGACAGGAAGGTCGCCTCCATTGACAACATAGAATGTGGTCAGGTTCATTTGCGGATCAAGATCGACCGCAAAAACATGTGCCCCTCTTTCCATGAGGGTATAGGCCAGATTTTAACAGGCGGCTGTTTTCCAACACCGCCTTTCCGATTAGCGACGGCAATGATTCTATGTCCCCTCATATTTGCGTCTCCTTAATAGTTTCCCAAGTTCGTCTTCTTTTGGTTCAATCGTTTAAAACCCTCGGCTTGCAAGAAATTATAGAAGGAATTCACCAGTAGCAAGCAGATGGTCTGGCTTGCTCTTTCAATAAAACTAAATTATAATGTAATATGATACCTTTTCTACGGCTTGGAGTAGTAAACAATCCAATGAAAAGGATACTTTTCAGTCTGTAATTGAGAAGCCGTCTGCCCTGGATTCAGAGCAGACGGCTTCTTAATCACACAGGTACCGGGGACGATTGTAGGCCAAACCATATTGTATTGGTCTCAATTTTACTTCTTTGAAGCATTTCGTTCAGAAAGGCTTTTTATCCAACTCTTTGGTTTTTACGCAATTTTATATGTTATATATTAGGCTATATTTTGTATTTAGAGCAATATAAAACAAACATATCCCCTAAAAATGATGTTGACATTTTTTATTAACTCGTTTTATAATATGAAAAACATTCTCAATTTAAAAGAGAGAGGGCGTAGCTCTGTGGGCCGATACCACACCAAACAGCAAACTCTTATACTCGAATACCTGGCCTTGAAAAAGGATACCGCATTTACCGCAGAGTCGGTCTGGCGCGGATTGTTGGGGGTGGAGGAAAAAGTTGGCCGAGCCACTGTCTACCGTGCGTTGGACCGCTTGGTGGAGGCGGGCACGATTCTCAAAATTCCCTCTGGGGATGGCAACCGGGCACTCTACCGCTATATGGGGGAAGCAGCCCTCCCCTCCAGCGGGCGGATGGTCTGCCTGGACTGCGGACGGGCATTTCCTCTGGAGTGCTCCCATCTAGAGGAACTGACCCGGCATATTCAGAGCGACCACCAATTTGAAGTAGATACCCGGCATACCGTTTTATATGGACATTGCTGCGACTGTGGAAAGTGATAATCAGAGAGGAGGCGGCAGAGATGAAAGCGGATATTCAAAAAAGCAGGGCGGCGGCCTTGCTTTTGGCGCTGTGCCTAATTGCCGTGTTCTCTCTGTCCGCCCTGTTCGTGGTCAGTCATGCCGACCACGACTGCACCGGCACCGACTGCGCCGTCTGCCATGAGATTCATTCCTGCCTGTCCGCCCTGCGGCATATCTCAGAGGGGCTGGGGCCCTCTGCCCATTATGGACTGGGCGCGATGCTCCTGCTGCTCTGCGCTTTGCTGCCTGTTTCCCTGTCGGACCGGCGTTCCTGTACCTTGACTGCACTGAAAATTCGTCTGAACAATTAAAGCGACCTCCAAGCAAGGGGAAAGTCTGCCCATTTTTAAATGGGCGCTTTTGCCTTGCTTTTTTGCGCCCAAAAACCGGAAAATACGCTGATTTGGAGGTTACTATAGCATGAAAAAATTAAAAGAGTTCCTTGTATTTTGCTTGTCCACCGCCCTGTCGCTTTCTCTGCTGGCCGCCTGCGGGAAGCCGCAGATCCCCATGGCCGGTGCGGAAACACCCGCAGAGCCTTCATCTGCCGCATCGGAGGGATCTCTGAGGGTCATGGCAAGCTTCTACCCCATGTATGACTTTGCTCAGAAAATCGGTGGGGATAAGGTCACGGTGACCAACATGGTCCCTGCCGGCACCGAGCCCCATGACTGGGAGCCATCCCCCTCTGACATCGTGGCTTTGGAGCAGGCGGATGTGTTTGTATACAGCGGCGCCGGTATGGAGCACTGGGTGGAGGACGTGCTGGCCTCTCTGGATAACCAGAGCCTGGTGACGGTGGAGGCATCCTATGGCATTGCGCTGCTGGAGGGGCACCACCATCATCACGAGGACGAGGAAGAAGCGGAGCACGAACATGAGGATGAGCACGAGCATGAAGAGGGGGGCGGCTATGATCCCCACGTCTGGCTCTCTCCGCTGAATGCCAAGCGGGAGATGGAGAACATCAAGAACGCCATGGCGGAAGCGGACCCAGCGAATGCGGAGTATTACGAGGCCAACTATGCTGCGTGGAGCGCCCGGTGTGACCAACTGGACCAGGCGTTCAAAGACGGACTGAGCAATCTGGCGATTCAGGACATCGTGGTGTCCCACGAAGCCTTCGGCTATTTGTGCGATGCCTACGGGCTCAACCAGGTGGGGATCGAGGGAATTTCGCCTGACTCTGAGCCGGACCCCGCCCGGATGGCGCAGATCCAGGACTTTGTGACGGAGCACCAGGTGAAGGTGATCTTCTCTGAGGAGTTGGTCAGCCCCAAGGTGGCCCAGGCCATCGCGGACGCCACCGGGGCCCGCGTGGAAACACTCAGCCCCCTGGAGGGACTGACCGACGAGCAGTTGACCGCGGGAGAGGACTACTTCTCAGTTATGGAGCAAAGCCTGGCCTCTTTGAAGGACGCTCTGTCGTAGAAGGAGCGGTCCCATGATGGCATTGGAAGCAGACCGGCTCTCCTTTTCCTACGGAGAGGCGCCGGTACTCTCCTGCGCCTCCTTTGGGCTGCCCCAGGGCGGATTTGCCGCCCTGATTGGCCCAAACGGCGCAGGGAAAAGCACGCTGTTAAAACTGCTGCTGGGGGAGCTCTCCCCCAGCAGCGGCGCCGTGCGGCTGCTGGGCCAGGATACGGCCCGGTTTCGGAATTGGAGAAGGCTTGGTTATGTGCCCCAGGACGGGCTGGCCCGCCATACAGATTTTCCCGCCTCCGTGGAGGAGGTCGTTCTGGCCAACCTGTCCGGGGAGATCGGCCTGTTCCGCTTCCCGAGGCCGGAGCACCGGGAGCGGGTGCGGCAGGCCCTGGAATTGGTGGGAATGGCCGGCTATGGGCGCCGGCTGATTGGAGCCCTGTCCGGCGGGCAGCGCCAGCGGGTGTTGCTGGCCAGGGCTCTGATCTCCCGCCCGGAGGTCATGCTGCTGGACGAGCCCACCTCCGGCATGGACCTGCAAAGCGGGGAGAACTTTTACCGCCTGCTGGCCGGGCTGAACCGGGACCATGGGCTCACCATCCTGATGGTGAGCCACGATGTGGATCGGATCTGCAGCTATGTTTCCACCTTGTACTGCCTGGAAGAAGGTACCCTGGCGGAACTAACGCCCGGACAGGTGCGCCGGGAGCGGGCGGGGCTTCACCGCCATTCAGATATGACGCGGGAGAGACGGGGGGAACGCAATGTCCATCTTTGAATATCCCTTCATGCAGCGGGCCTTTTTGGTGGGCGTCCTTCTGGCACTGATCATCCCCTGTGTCGGGATCGTCATTGTGCTCAAGCGGTTATCCATGATTGGGGACGCTTTGTCCCACACCTCTCTGGCCGGTGTGGCGGCCGGGTTGCTTTTCAATATCAATCCGGTGCTGGGGGCCACGGCAGCCTGTGTAGCCGCGGCCTTCGGGATTGAGGCCATTCGGAAGAAACTGCCCCGGTACGCCGAGATGTCCATTGCCATCATCCTGTCCGCCGGGGTGGGACTGGCCGGTGTCTTATCCGGTTTTGTGCGCAGCGCGGCCAGCTTCAACAGCTTTCTTTTCGGCAGCATTGTGGCCATCAGCGACGGGGAACTCTATACGGTGGCTGTTGTCAGCGGAATCATTGTACTGGCCTTTTTGTTCCTGTACAAAGAACTGTTTTATCTGGCGCTGGATGAACGCGCCGCCCGGATGTCTGGAATCCCCGTAGGCATCATAAACAGTGTGTTCACCGTGCTGATCGCTGTCACAGTGTCAATTGCCGCCCGGACGGTAGGGGCCCTGATTGTCTCTTCCATGATGGTGGTACCGGTGGCCTGCGGGATGCAGCTGGGCCGGAGTTATAAGCAGACGGTACTCTGGTCCATCGCCTTTGCGGAGGGTTTCACCGTGGGGGGTCTGTTCCTGTCCTATTACGTAGGGCTGAAGCCCGGCGGCACCATCGTCCTGCTGGGAGTGGCCTGTTTGCTGCTGCTTTTGATTCTAAAACCATTGTTTGCCCGGCTGGGCCGGGCGGGGCGCAAGGAGCTCAAAGGAGAACATGATGACTGATATGTATTTGATTTCCGGCTTTTTGGGAGCGGGCAAGACCACCCTGATCCAAAAGCTGTTGACGGAAGCATTTAAAAGCAAAAAAGTCGCCCTGATCGAGAACGACTTTGGAGACTTCAGCGTGGATGCCGCGCTTCTGCGGGAGGGCGGTTATCAGGTCCTGGCGCTGAACGCCGGGTGTATCTGCTGCTCCCTCACAGGGGATTTTACGGCGACGTTGGCCTCGCTGCTGAAAACCTATCGCCCCGATGTGGTGCTGATCGAACCTTCCGGAGTCGGCAAACTCTCTGATGTGGAACGGGCCTGCCGGGACCGGCGTTTCGCAACCTCTGCCCGCATTACACAAAAAATTACGGTAGTGGACGTAAAGCGGTGCGCCAGCTACCTGGAGAATTTCGGGGCGTTTTTTGAGGACCAGGTGAGAAGCGCTGGCACCATCCTGCTCAACCGGACCGAGCTGTTTCCCGAGGCTGTTACGAAGGCCGTGGAGTTGGTGGAGCAGTTGAACCCATCCGCTCAGGTTCTGGCAGAGCCATGGAAGCTCTTGACCGCTGCGGAAATTCTGCGCCTCCCCAAAGAAACGGAGCCGACGGATGCGCAGCCCCATGAGGAGCACACCTGTTCCTGTGGGCATCATCACCACCACCACGGCCATGCCTGCTGCTGTCACCCCCATGCCAGGGGCGGCGCGGATGACACCTTTGATACCATGACGCTCCATCTGCCCCAAGTGTTTTCACCGGAAGTCCTGGGGCGCTGCCTCCGGCTCCTGGGATCGGAGTGCTGCGGACAGGTCCTGCGGGCAAAAGGCATTGTGGAGACGGAGACGGGGTTTCTCAATGTGCAGTTTCTGCCGGGGGAGCATCGTTTTGAAAAGACAAACCTCCAGGAGCACGAGCTGTGTGTGATCGGGCACGACCTGAACCGGGCGCAGATCACGGCGGTTTTTGAGGGGGTGTGCTGATTGAGGATGCCGGAATATACTCCGGTCTATGTGGTCACCGGCTTTCTCGACAGCGGAAAAACTTCACTGTTGAATCAGCTCCTCTCCCGCCGCCTGGAGAGCGGACACTCGCTCTGCTGCATCCAGTTTGAACAGGGAGAGCAGGCACTGGAACAGGATTTAATCGACAGAGGGAATTTGGATCTCCTCCACTTTCCTGTTCGGAAGCTGCAAAGCGGCGCGGGGATGCAGCAGGTCTCCAAACAGATCTACGATTATCTGCTTCGCAATGATCCGGAAGAACTGTGGATAGAGTGGAACGGGACGCTGCCGATCTCTGTCCTTCAGACACTGTTTCCCCCGGCAAAGAAACAGGACGGGGGTACACCAGGGGACTTCTGCCAACTTCAGCGCATGCTGTACCTGGCCGATTCCACCAAACTGGATGCCCTGCTCCAGCAGACCGGAGGAATGGCGCTGGAACAGATATCCGCCAGTGACGTCATCGTCCTCCGGAATTGGGGACCTGTATCGCAGTTTAAGAACCGGAAACGGATGCTGCGGGAACTGAATCCCGGCGTCAAGGTACTGCCGCTGAACTCGGTCGGTACGGTGGAGCGGGCCATGCTGCGTCCGGGGCGGCAGCCAGCCTTTTGGTTTTTGCTGGGGATTGCCTATTTCACAGCGGCATATCTGACCCTGCGCATGGTGATAGGTGCCGGTGGGAACTTGGCTGATGCCGTGGTCAATGTATTTCTCGGTATTCTGTTGCAGGCGTTCCCGTTTCTTCTGATCGGCGTGCTTCTGTCCTCTGCCATCCAGATATTCGTTTCACAACAGTGGCTCCACGAGCACTTCCCAAAGCATCTGGCGGGAGGCCTTTTGTTCGCGGCCTTGGCCGGCTTTTGTCTGCCCGTGTGCGACTGCGCCTCAGTTCCGGTGTTCCGAAGCCTGGTTCGGAAGGGCGTCCCCCCTGCTGCCGCCGTTACCTTTCTGATGGCCGCGCCGGTCATCAATCCGGTGGTCATTCTCAGCACCTGGTATGCTTTCAGCGGGGATGTCAGAATCGTCCTGTGCCGGGTGGGGCTCGGCTTGCTGTGTGCGGTGCTGATCGGACTTACCTTTTCCAGAGCAGGAAAGAACGGCTTGAGCCCGTCCGGCTCCGGCTGGTTTTCCTGCGCCTGCGGCTGTTCTGTGGGGCAGGCAGCAGAGGGCGGAAAGCTCTCCCTCTATCTCCGCCATACGCAAACGGAGTTTTTCAGTGTTGGGAAGTACCTTGTGCTGGGCGCCCTGGTATCCGCCCTGTTCCAGACCCTGGACAGGTCATTTCCGTGGGGGAACGGCGGGGATGGGCTGTTCCTTCCTCTCCTGGTGCTGATGGGAATGGCATTTTTTCTCTCTCTTTGCTCCTCCGCCGACGCGGTGGTTGCCAGGAGCTTTGCCGGACAGTTCCCCATGGGGGCCCTGATGGGATTTATGGTATTTGGCCCTATGATGGATATCAAGAATCTGATCCTGCTCTCCGGCGGCTTTTCGCGTAAGTTCGTCCTGCGCCTGTGCCTGACCTCCTTTTGTATCTGCGGAATGGTCGTTTTCCTGTCATTTTCCACCGGGCTGGAAAGGAGCCTGCTATGACAAAGAACTGCTGGAACAGCCAGGCCCTGGCTGAGATCAGCTGCTACCTGGCCTTTGCGGGGGCTATGCTGTATCTGGTGCGTTCAGGGCGGTACCTCTCCTATGTGACGCCAAAGCTGGCGCCCTATCTCTGCTTCAGTGCGGCGGTGATGGTGGTGTGGGCCCTTTCTTCCCTAGGACGCGTGTTTCGTATTCAATACCGAAAACACATCGCCCACTGCTTTGTGCTGGCGATCCCGCTTCTGCTGTTGCTGCTGCCACACGATACCGTGGGCCTCAGAGATATCTCCGATTCTGCCGGACTGCTGAATGGAAGCATGGTCAGCGGCGCCGCAGGCGGGGGCGGCGGCATACCGGCCGCCGGAAGCCCCATACCGTCCAATCAGGAGGATACTGAGGCGGAGGGGCCCGCCCAGGCAGAGGCATCCGCAGACGGCTATACGACCCTGGATGCCTATGGCGCCCCCCTTGAGCTCCACGGATATAACTCCAGGCAGCAAACCATCACAGTCAGCAATGAGGAGTTCTACGACTGGCTGTGCGTATTTTATACGGACATAGAGCAGCTTGAGGGCTTTCAGGTAACGATGACCGGCCAGGTCTACAAAAACACGCCGGTTATGGCGGACAACGAGTTTGTTCCCGCACGGCTGGTCATGGCCTGCTGCGTGGCGGACCTGTCCCCCTGCGGCCTGTTCTGCACCTACGGCAACGTGTCAGAACTGGAGAGCGATTCCTGGGTCACGGTGACCGGTATTCTATACGGGGAGCAGTATAAGGGGCAGGAGGAACCGCGGCTCAGGGTGACATCTGTTGTTCCGGCTAAGCCGATTGAGGGATACATCTTCCCATACAGCTGATCTTTAACCGATTGGGACGGAGGTTACTGGTTTCGGCAGGTGGATTTCCAGTTTTCATTGTCATTACCACTCACTTTCAGTTCAGGTGGGAAACATTCCGCCTCTCATCACGCACTGGTTTGCCATGAAGGCACCGAGAATGACTTCATGCGTTGGATGGCTTCGCCACAAATCTTGCGCAAAATGAATCTAATATACAATATAAAACAGAGTGCAGGCCAATTCTTGACCTGCACTCTGTTCTATTTTCCTACATCCACGCGTTTGTCGGCCCAATCACCCTTTCGTGCAGCCACACTTGAAGCAAACGCCGCTGGAACATGTGAGTTTGACGATAATTAACTTGTCTGTCAGTCAATCATTGACAGGTTTTCACCATCATTCTCTCCCGTGATTACCGGACGGCACTCGTGGTACGCCATGGCCAGCTCCATCACTGTACTTCCCCCTGTAATCCATAAAATTGATGTGCATATCACGGTTCAAGTTGTATGATACTCCTCGTTCGGAATCTATGGTCTAAAATTATTGGGGAGCTGTTTTGCAATGCGACTTCATCAATTAGAAGCCACCGCTTAAAGTCCAGGCAGTGAGTGTATCATCCGGGATATCAGTGTTAAATACTTTAATATTTTCAATGGAGCCATTATAGGGATACTGGTTTCCGCTTCGAGCTGTCTTCCCGAGATAACCGGCATTGATACCCGGAATATCGGAGATAAAGCCATATCCTGTGCTGGGTAGTTCTGCGGGCGGAATCACCTGTACCAGTTCCCCGTCGAAAAAGAGCTTGTACCCCGTATCGGGATCGGCAGTAAAGGCTGCGATGTGTTTCTCACCAGAGGTCATATCCACGGCAGCAGAGGACTTTACAAAATCTCCGCCGTTCTGCCGCCGGATCTCATACCCCAGCACCCCTCCACCAACATAAAGATGAAAATGAGAATTGGCTGTCGTAGAGTTGCTGATACCGATCAAGGAGTGTATCGACGAGATCTGCGGGGTAAACTCCACGACAATGGCGCCCGAATGCATGGCGGCAATATCGGTCACACTGTCGTCGTCAATTTGGACCGGTTGGGATGGTGTAATCGTTACACCGCTGTTGGAGTAGACATTCGAACCACTGGACGCCACATAGGTTACCTGTTTCATGTGTTCCGCAGAGAACACGCCGTCAAATATTTGGACATTATGAATGGTTCCTGTGAACGGATATTCAAAGGCTGCTGGCTGCCCGGAGGGCGCCTGCCTGCGCGTCATGCCAAGGTATCCGCTGTCAATACCGGGAATGTCAGCCATGAAGCCATAGCCAGAGGAGGCCGTCAGTTCTGACAGCGGCAGGTCCAGAACCATCTCCCCGTTGAGGAAGAGTTGGTAGCCGTAGTCCGGGTCAGCCGTAAAGGCGGCACAATACTCCTTTCCGGCTTCAATCGTCACAGGAGCCGAGTTCTTTTCAAAGTCTCCTCCCTCCTGCCTGCGGATCTCAAATCCGAGCCTCGCGTTGGAGTAGTAGAGGTGGAAATAGGAGTTCTGGTTCCCCGTCTGACCATTGCTCACCCCAATCAATGAGTGGATGCTGTCGGTGCTTGTGGGCGTAAAGCGCACCAAAATTGTACCCTCATGCAGGCCAGCAATACTGGGCAGTTCCGGCCCGATTGGGGTGTAGGTGCCGTCAGACAGCGGCAACACCTTTTCTGAGGAGGAATATACCAAATTAGGGGTATCAGGCGTAGGTTTGATGTCCTTGATGTAGTCGAGTGTGTATTCACCGAAGACCAAGGAATGGATATTGTCAGGCCGACTCTCTTGTTCATAGAAGCAAACAATATTCCCATTGGGCTGCTCCATCAAGCAGGAATAGCCAAATTCACCCGACCGAATTACTTTTTTGTACTTCCAATCAAACGTGTAGTTGATTCGCCCCTCTGAATTGGTCCCGTTCTCATTGATCAGGCCGATTCTTATCGTGCCGTTGGAGCGGCTATTGGCTGCCGCATTGGCGAAGATAACGGCGGGCTTTCCATCAATTGGATGACTATAGTTGATAACAGACTGCTGGCAGCCTCCATAGGGTGTGGGCGCCACCAGCGTCGGGTCCCTCGGCATATCGGGCGCCCAGGTCTGGCCACCATCATAGCTGGTAGCGATTAATACGCCGCCTGACTGGCGCACGAACATCTTTAGCTGGGTAGAAACATCATTACCCTCCGGGGGCATTTCTACGATTTGAATTTCACCCATACCGATTTTTGAAAGGCCCGCAGCCGCTCTAGCGTCGTTTGGAGATTCACCCAGGTGCCAGGTTGCCCCATTGTCATCGCTGTAAAGAACTGCGCCGCTCATACCGCTGAAAGAATTGCTGTTATAGTAAAGGGGCACAAGGATGCGGCCTTGGTATTTGCCGGTCTGGATGACGATCCCAATGCCGGGGGCTGTGCCAAAGTGCTTCATATCACTGGTCTTAAAGCCGTAGTTCATCAGTTTGGGATCTGACCAGGTATAGCCGCCGTCATCGCTGTAGCACATGATCAGGAAGACCGTATTGATGACCCGCAGTTCCGTTTTGCGCGGTACTGCGGATGCATCGTAGGTTCCGTAGTTGGTGTAAAAAATGTTTCCAGCTTCCTGTCCATTTTTATAAAGGGTGAAATCAGGTCCGACTGTGTAGTCGGTTGCCGCCCCATTTAGATACACCGTCCCGTCATCTTCGTGCAGCTCATATTGGGTGCCAGCCGAGTCCTTTAGGATCAGATAGCCGTCAGAAGTATAGCCGGTAGAGGCCGCTGCATAGGGCGCACGGACGTTTCCGGTCATCGCGTCACAGAAGAAGAAGACCCGCCCGTTTTGACCTTTGACGAGGAGCGAATCGCAGTAAGATGCGCTGTCCGTTTTCATGGGGACCTGGGGTTCGTTGGGGTAGTCAAGAAAATTGAGCAGCATTTTGGGTTGGCTCCAGGTTGCGCCGTCATCGCTACTGACCCGGATGCCGATGTCGCAGTTGTTGGGAGGATCGTTGCTCGCTCCGGCGGCGTCGCCGAACCGGATATCGCCCGTGGCAATGATCGTCCCCTTGTCGGTCCGCAGAATGGAGGGGATTCGGATGCCCTCTGTGTTCCAATCCTCAAAAGAGAACACATTCTCCTGCCTGATGATTCCAGAGTCCTTCTCTATGTAGGTTTCTGCCTCGAGAACATCCTGCGCCAGAGCCGTATCATAGACACGCACGCTGTCGATGGTGCCGTAGTAGGGATATCCGAATGACCCGTTCCGATAGGTTGCACCCATATAGCCCACATCGGCGGAATTCACTGTGGACATGAACCGGTAGTCATACTCCCATAGCTCATAAAGGGCCACAGGCATTTGGAAAACCATGTCGCCATCAAAATAGAACTTGTAGCCTTCCTGTGGGTCCGCACTGAGCGCCATGATATGCCGGGTATTGCGCGTGACCTCTGCCGGACCCTGGAGATTCACATAGCGGGTCTCCCCATGATTCCTGACCTCCAGGCCCAGGAAGCCCCGGTTGTCAATGTAAAGGTTAAAGTAGGCGTCAGTCACGCTGCTGTTGCTCAAGCTGAACAGGCAGTTGGCCGTGGACATCGCCGTGGGGGTGAAGTCCACGATGATTGTGCCGCTCGACAACCCAGAGAGTTGCGTGACAGCGCTCTGGGGGAGAGCGACGGCATCCGTGCCACTGGAAAACGTCATATCGCTGGCCGAGAACACCGGCTCAGGGTCAGCCAAGGCAGCAGCCGCGCTGGTGAACGACAGAGTCTGGATGCAAAGTGCAAACACCAGCAAAAGTGCTAGCGGCAGTCTCTTATGTTGTTTCATGGCAATCTCCTTTTCAAGTTTAGGGCACTGCAACTGTCGATAATATGTATGATGCCGCCTATCAGCCCATTGGAATCACATCCAGTTTAATGATGTCGTTATAAAAAAGAATCCGCCGGCCCCCTCTTTTCTTGTTTATAGAGGGCCGTGCCCTATGGCCATTGATGCTCCTGTACGATTAAGGATACGGCAAAACACCCGTTCATCCCCCGGCAGTGTGACCGTGCAGCCCATCCAGTGAGAGAGATACGCGCCGTGGATGATCTGGAGGGATCGCAGACCTTCCTCCAAGCTGCATTGGATTGGCCCGGCCCCCTGAGCAGCGGCAACAAAATTTTGTATGGTGGCCGCCTGCTGCGCCTTGTTGTTCCTGTCGTCGAAAGTCAAGCGCTCCACCGTCCCGGAGACCTGTTCAAAGGGGGACGGGCAGGACCTTGCGAAGGTGCGCTCGTCCTCCTCCAGGCGGATGATTTCCACCTCGCTATCGTCCCGGACGGAAATCCGGCCCCTCGTCCCACAAATCTCCAGCAAATTGGTGCCAGGGCACTCATGGGCTGAAGCAATAAAATGCCCATGGGCGCCGTTGAGGTAGGTCAGAAAAAGTTCAGCCTCATTTTCAACCTGGATGGGCCGCCCTATGGTGGAGCAGCGGGCCAGTACGGAAACCGGCATACCGCAGATCCATTGCATAAGGTCTAGTTGATGGGAGGCTTGGGTCATCAGCAGTCCGCCCCCTTCTCCCTGCCAAGTACCGCGCCAGGCCCCGGAGGTATAGTATGCCTCCGTTCGGTAGAGGTTGGTGATAATCCAGCTACAGCGCACCAGCTCCCCCAGTTCACCGCTCTGGACCAAATTTTTTATATGACGGTAGGCCTGAGCCGCCCGCCGATTATACATGACGCCGCAGACCAGTTCCGGCCGTTCCGCCAGCACGGGAAGGATTTCCGCCACCTCGTCGGCGAAAATACCAACCGGCTTCTCCACCAGCACATGCAGCCCCGCCTCTAGGGCCTGCCGGGTCATTTCGGGGTGCTGTGCGTGGGGAGTACAAATGAGTATCGCGTCTACCTGGCCAGACCTGAGCATAGCGCCATAATCCGTAAATGCGGCAGCCTGAAGGCCATGTCGCTGTGCTGCCTCTCGGATGTGCGCCTCATTTCGGCTGCACAGCGCCGTAAGCGCCACATCCCGGACCTTTCCGCCCACAATCAAGCCGATATAATCGCCGGCAATGGCGCCGATTCCCGCAATTCCTAATCTGAGCATGCGTCACCTCAAATGTGGAAGAATTTCAGCAGTTCATTCTCAAAAAAATTGATTCGTTCGTGTCCATACTTAGGGTAGACCAAGTGCGTCTTGGGTCCCCGTGCCCGATTGAAGATGGCATATTGGCATTTGGGCGACGCCGTCTGGTCCAGAAGTCCCGTGCCCAACAGCAGGGGGCAGGTCAGCAATGCGGCAAAACTGACAGGGTCGAGGCCGTCCAGCACAGCCCTATCCGTCCCGACTGCTCCATCGCACATGGCCCTCAGATCACCCGGCAATGGGTTCAGGGCCGCACAGCGGATCACGCCGGGTACCAGAGACGCCGCAACTATCGCCAGCCCACCGCCGAACCCTTCGCCCCAAGTCATCAAACGGGCGGGGTCGGTGGACGACAGGCCGATGGCCGCGTGGGCCAGCGTCAGGGCGTCCAAATATCGGTCCTCCAGAGATAATGCCGCCCAATCACGCCGCCAATCGGCCACGGAGGTTTGGTTTTCCAGGGCTGCTACGGCGTATCCCAGGGCCACAAAGCGGGTCATGTGGTGCCAGCCTCGAACCCCCCGGCCCAGGTCATGGAACATGAGCACCGTGGGGAAGGCCCCCTCCCGCGCCGGGCGGATGTATCTGGCCCGGATCTCCCGGCCGTTGGGGGCAGGGACGGACCACTGTTGATAGACCGCTTGAGCATTTTGGAAAGGCAGGCGCTCCACCAGGACCTCCCCCGCCGGGGCGGCTTTGGCCCATCGGCCGCGCCATACGGCCTCAAAATCTATGGGTATTTCAGTCATGCCCTGATATGTCTCACAGGCTGCTTTTTGCTCCGCAATCGTCACAGCTCCGCCGCCTCCCTTCCGAAGAAGTCCAGGATCAGGTCGTCAAAGTCCTGAATCTCCTCATGTCCATACCCCTCAAACAGATACCTGCGTTTGGGGCAGGTCAAGTTATTATAGACGGCGCACTGGGTCGCGGGTGGGCACACTTCGTCGGCCAGCCCTGTGCCGAAGAGGACGGGACAGCGAACCAGATGGGCAAAGTTTTTGCTATCAATGTAACCCAGCTTGGCAAACCACCCGTCCTGCCGCGTCCCGTCCGGGTCAAACCAGCGGGAGTAGTAGCGCAGGCCCTCATAGGCAATCAGGTCTGCCCCCAGCTCCCACACCAGCCGATAGTCGCTCAGGAAGGGGTATAGGATAGCCGCCCGGTTCACCAGGCCCGGGTTAAGTGCGGCGCAGGCCAGGCCTAATCCGCCCCCCTGGGACGCGCCGTTGACAAAGACCTTGCTTTGGTCGATGCCCACCAGCTCCCGCACGATCCGGCAGAGGATGCGGATATTCTGATGCAGGCGGACATAGTACATCTCTTCCACAGGCCCATCCAGCCCCGCCACGATATGGCCGGTGACGGTGGTGCCCGCGAACCCGCCCAAGTCCTGGCCGTTCCCCCCCTGGCCGGGGCAGTCCATGGCCAGCAGCGCACAGCCCATGCCCGCAAAGGAGGACTGCTCCAGCCAGCTTCGGCTGGCCCCTGGGTAGCCATGGAACTGGAGGACCAATGGAACCGGGCGGGCCGCTCTGGGTTTCACATACTTGGCATAGAGCTGGGCACCGCCCATCCCGCGAAACCACAAGTCCAGGTACTCGCAGGTATGGAAGGGCGGAATTTCGGATGGAGTCACGGCAAAATCCAGCGGCACTTGATCCGCCTCGGCCATCCGCTTGCTCCAAAAGGCATCAAAGTCAGCCGGGGCGGGTGTTGCACCCACATAATCTCCCAACCGCCGAATCTCTTGTTCTGTCACAGGCATGGAGTCGTTCCCTCCTCGATAAACCGGGCTTGGATTGCTCCTCCCTGGCACGTCACACAGATGGGTCTTGCCATCGCCGGCTTCTCGCACGGATGGTCCGCCCGATAATGGGCGCCCCGGCTCTCCCGGCGCATCAGGGCGGCCTTCAGGATGCATTGGGCGGTGCAAAGCTGTCCAGCCCGTCTGCGTGTTCTGGCAATCTCGTCCACATTGTCTGTGGGCGTTAAGATCAAAGCGCTGCTCAGTCCCTTCACCCGCTCCAGGGCGGCAGACAGTCCGGCCTCGTCCCGCTCTACCATGGCATGATGGAACATGGTGTCCTGCAAGTCGGCAAATACCTTCCGACAGTCAGCCGCCGCTACAGCTTTAAAGAGGCAGGTCTTGGGCGGTTCCTCTATTGCGGTGCATGCAGCAGCCGCTGAACTGCCGGCTTTACCACCGAACACCAGGCCGTTGGCCGTTGAAAGGCCGCCAATGCGGTCGGCCCCGTGCATGCCCCCTGTGACCTCTCCGGCCGCAAACAGGCCGGGTACACCGGTAGAGGTATCGGGGGCGATCCAAACCCCGCCATTGGCCGCGTGAGCGAACATCCCAATTTGGATCGGGTCTTCCATAGTTAGGCCTCTTGCCTCCCGGAGCCAATCAAAATAGGTTTTCACAAACTCCGGGGGGCTATGGCGCATTTCATCTGAATAGGTAACCCTCACACCCCGTTTATCCTCCAGACAGGCGCGGTAGATGGCCAGGTCTACCGCCTTGGAGGGCAGACGCGCTGTGAAGGGGCCGTGGGTAGCGCGCAGTTCCAGCAACGAAGCCGTTTCCCCCTCCAGCAGTGGGGCCCCGTCCGGACGGCGCAGATCGGTGAATCGAAATGTCTTTTCGTTAAAAATGGTCTGATACGCCGGCGACAGATAGCCAGGCATGATCTGCATAAACTCCATATTGACCAGCCGGCAGCCGGCCTCCAGAGCCAATGCCTGCCCCAGCCCCTCCACGTCGGAGGTGCAAAGGTGGTGACGAAACAGGCTTCCGTAACCGCCCGTCGCCAGCACAAGGGCCTTGCAGCCCAGGTAGTGCAGTTCCGCCCCGTCCGTAATCACAGCGCCGCATACCCGACCGTCCGCATGGACCAGTTCCAGCGTCTCCCGGCCGGAAAGAATGGCCACACCCAGCTCTTCCAGTCTTTGGGAAAAGATCTCCCGGGCGCTGTCAAACTCGATCCCGTTCCAGTCCCGGTGCTTATGGTCGAAGCAAGGGATGTACTCCTGCTGTCCGCCCTTGTCCGCCTTGCGGAGCCTGACACCCATGCTGCGGACTTTTTCGATGGCCGGGTGAATGCCCTTCACAAGTGCTCTTACCAAGGCATCGTCCGCCATGCCGCAGCCCACGTCCTCGATGGTGGAGATCAGGTCGGCCTCATCCGCTTCGTCTGCGGGTCCCACCAGACCCAGGCCCCAGGTCCCGGGGTAGAAGCTGGAGCCGGAAAACAGCCTGCCCTTGCACACCAGAATCACCGAGGCACCGGACTCCGCAGCGGTCAACGCCGCAGAGATTCCCGCGATACCAGACCCCAATACCAGCACATCACAGGTCGAGGCCAAATTCAGCTCCATATATCCACCCCTCAATCGTCAGAACCCCCGGCCGGGGTCTGGTCATAGAGGTGGCAGGCGCAGAAATGCTCCTCACCGTTAATCATATGGCGCTTCAGTTCCGGCTTTTTGTGCATGCAGATATCCATACAATTCTTGCAGCGTGGATGGAAGTGGCACCCCTCGGGCGGATGGACCGGGTTGGGCACATCGCCCTCCAGCACAATGCGGCTGCGCTTGTTATCTGGGTCCACCACAGGGATGGCGGAGAGGAGGGCTTCGGTGTAGGGGTGCATGGTGTTTTCGAAGATCTGCTCCGTGGAGGCCAGCTCCACGATCCGTCCCAGGTACATGACCGCGATGCGGTCAGAAATGTACTCCACCACGGACAGGTTATGGGTAATGAAGATGTAGGTCAGTTTCAGCTCTTCCTTGAGCCTCATCAGCAGATTGAGAACCTGGGCCTGGATGGACACATCCAGCGCCGAGACCGCCTCGTCGCAGATCACCATCTCCGGGTGGACCAGCAGGGCGCGGGCGATCCCGATCCGCTGCCGCTGGCCCCCCGAAAACTCATGGGGATAGCGATCCATGTACTCCGGGCGCATGTTCACCGCCTCCAGGATGTCGGCAATGAGTGCACGCTGATTCGTCTTGTTGACTACCCCGAAATGCCTGAGAGGGTCGGCCAAAGATTGATAAATTGTAAAAGAGGGGTTCAGGGAGGAATAGGGGTCCTGAAAAACGATCTGGATGCGGCGATGCAGGACCTGTTCGTCCTCCCTGTTCAAGTGCCGCAGGTCCTTTTTACCGCCGTGCTGGGGGCCGAAATCGTACATCATCGTTCCATCAGTAGCCTTGACCAGTTGGATGATGGATTTGCCCAGTGTGGTCTTACCGCAGCCGGACTCCCCTACCAGCCCCAGAGTCTCCCCCTTGTAGATGTCCAGGTCCACGTCGTTGACCGCCTGCACATGGTCCCGGACCTTGTTGAAAAAACCGCCCCGAACTGGGAAAAAGGTCTTCACCCCCCGCAGCTCCAGCAGCACTTTTTTCTCGCTCATACGGCTTCGACCTCCTCTCTGTGTCCGGCGTAGACCTGTTCGGCGTTCCAGCAGCGTACCGCATGTCCATCACACACCGGGACCTCTGGAGGCATTTCCTGCCTGCACTTTTCACAGCAGAAATCGCACCGGGGGGCAAATTGGCATCCCTTGGGCCGGTCATATGGGTCGGGTGTGGAGCCGCGGATCGGCTCCAACCTCTGTCCCCTGCCCTTGTGAAGGATCGGGATGGAGCGCAGCAGGGCGGCGGTGTAGGGATGGGCGGGATACTTGAGCACCTCCCGTACACTGCCCCGTTCCACGATGGAACCCATATACATCACTGCCACGTCGTCCGCCAGCTCACTGACCACGCCCATATCATGGGTAATGAGCATGATGGCCGTGTCGTGCTCTCGCTTCAATTTTTCCATCAGTTCAAAAATCTGGGCCTGGATTGTCACATCCAGGGCAGTGGTGGGCTCGTCGGCAATGAGCACCTTGGGGCTGCAGCTCATGGCCATGGCGATCATGGCCCGCTGGCGCATACCGCCGGAGAACTCATGGGGGTACTGGTCAATGCGCTTCTCCGGGGTGGAGATCCCCATCTGTGTCAGCAGCTCCAGCGTCCGGGCACGGCGGGATCTTTTGTCCAGGTCCGTATGGTACTTCAGATCCTCCCCGATCTGGAATCCGATGGTGTAGACCGGGTTGAGGGCGGTCATCGGGTCCTGAAAGATCATGGCTATGTCCCGGCCGCGGAGGGCGCGCATTTCCTTGCCGTTGCGGGGCAGTTGATCGATCCGAATGTCACCCTTCTCGCTGTGGTAGGTGATGGCCCCGCTCTCAATGCGGGAGAGCTTGGGCAGAAGCTGCATGATGGAAGAGGCCGTCACGCTCTTGCCGCAGCCCGACTCCCCCACCACACAGAGGGTCCGTCCCTTATAAAGTTCGAAGGAGACGCCGTTGAGAACCTTGTTGCACCGCTTGTCGGAGTAAAAATAGGTTCGCAGATCCTTGACGGTGATGATGGCTTGCTGTTCCATATCGCTCCCTCCCTTATCCCTGCTGGGTGGGGTCGGTGGAATCGCGCAGTCCGTCGCCGATGCAGTTGATGCTGATGACGAACAGGGACACGACAATTCCCACCGGCAGCCACAGCCACCAGTAGTTCTGCATGACGTAGAGGTCCTGGGCGGCGTTGAGGATATTGCCCCAGGTGGCGATCTCAGGCGGAACGCCCAGCCCTAAAAAGCTCATGGCCGCCTCATCCAGAATGAACATGGCGGTGGAGAGTGTCAGGTTTACCACCACGGGGCCGATGGCGTTGGGCAGCATGTGCTTGTACGCGATGACAAAATCACTTAGGCCAAAGGCCCGCATGGACTGCACATACTCCTCCTCCCGCAAGGAGAGCATTTTCGCTCGTGCCTGTCGGTAGACGCCGCCCCAGCCGGTAAGAATAAAGATAAAGATCAGGTTCCAAAGGCCCCGGCCAAAGATGGTGCCCAGCATCATCACCAGAATCAGTTGCGGGAAGGACATAAAAATCTCGGACAGGCGCAGCACGATCTTATCAAATAGCCCGCCCTTATAGCCGCCGTAGCAGCCCAGCAGTACGCCGATGACGGCGGCGCCCAGGGCGGAACCCAGTCCGATCAGGATAGACAGGCGTCCGCCGTACAGGGTACGGGAGAACACATCACGGCCCAGCTTATCCGTGCCAAACAGGTGCTGGAGCGACGGCGGCTGGGTCATGGCCCGCAGGTCGGTGGTCAAAGGGTCATAGGGAGAAATAAGCGGCGCCAGCAAGCAGGAGATCAGGATAATGGCGAAAACAACCAGTCCAATGACGGCCAGCCGGTTCTCCAGCATTTTGCGCACGGCACGGCTGGTCTTGCTCTTGCCCAGCTTGCCCGCTTCCTCGGCGTCCCGGAGCCTGTCAAACTTCCGGTCCAGCCGGGTACGCTTTCTGGTGTTGGTCAGTTCAGCGTTCATGTCGTTTCCCCCTTACTCCAGTTTGACCCGCGGGTCAAGGACCGCCGTCAGAATATCTACCAGGAAGCTGGCCATGAGCACGGCAAGAACCGAAAAGAGGGCGATCATCATAACCAGCGGGTAGTTCTGCCCCGTTACCGCCGTCTTAAAGGCGTTACCAATCCCCGGCCACTGGAAGATGGTCTCAATGACGACAGAGCCGCCGATCAGGGTGGGCAGACGGAAACCAATTAACACCACTACAGGGGTGAGGGCCACCCGGAACCCGTGGACCAGGTTGACCCGCCACTCCGGCAGACCCTTGGCCCGTGCTGTCTTGATGTAGTCCTTGTTCATTGTATCCAGCATACTGGAACGGGAATAGCGCATGACACCGGCGGTGAGGGAGATTCCCAGCACGCTGGCGGGCAAAATCAGATATTTGAAGTGGTTCCATATCCCCGTCTCTCCCGGCGCCATGCGGCCTCCAATCGGCAAGATCGCCCAGTCCAGTGCAAAGACGAGGATACACAGCATACCGAAGAAGAACTGGGGGATGGAGACGCCGATCATGCCGAACACCGTCAGCACGTTGTCTCCAATAGACCCCTTCTTCAGCGCACTGAGGATGCCCAGGATGCTGCCCAGCACCGACGAGATGGCCAGGGCCGCCAGGGACAGCTCCAGCGTGGCCGGGAAGAGCTGGAGCAGGATGTCCTTGATGGGCACGCCGCTGGTAATGGAATAGCCGAAATTACCGTGGAGCAGTTCCCCCAGCCAGCGCACGTAGCGCAGGAGGAAGGGATCGTTGAGGCCGTAGGACTCCCGCAGCGCCTCCAGTTGTTCCGGATTCACATTCGCAAGCTGGTCCGGCGGAATCATATGGGAGATGGCGTCTCCTGGCGTCAGTTCCAGCCCACCGTAAATGAGGAAAGTGATGACCAGAACCATGGGGATCATATACAGCAGTCGTTTCAGAATATATTGAGCGGTATTTCTCATGAAGCTCCCTCCCGGATTTAAAAGAGGAAGGGGCGGCTGGCGCCGCCCCTTCCCATCAATAGTCTCTCAGGGCTGAACGGAGAGGGCCCGGCCCTTATGTATTTTTCGGGCTCGGCCGGTAATCACTGTACGTTCCAGTTCTGGATGTCCCAGTTGATGCAAAACTGCGGGGTGCCCTTTTGGATGTCGCCGATCTTGTCGCTGGTAATCAGGAAGATGGGCTGATAGTAGAGAGCCATGGTGAACAGATTCTCATTCTCGTACTTAATCAGCTCCTTGAACGCCTCGTTCTGCGCATTCACATCGGCGGAGGCGTTGGTGGCGTCGATCAGGCGGTTAAGCTCGGCGTCCTCTGGCGTGTGAGAGTTGGTGGGAGAGCCGGTACGGTAGCGGTCGTAATACTCATGAAGGGAGAGGGCGGCGTTGGCGGCGTAGCAGATGTCCCAATCCACAGCGCGGGGGCCGTTGGTCTGGTCGGCGGGAGCGGCCCACAGGATGGTGGCCAGATCGCCCTCCACCAGCTCAAACTCCATCTTGATGCCAACGTCAGCCAAATACGCCTGAACGGCGGTCATCAGGTCCACAGTGGCCTGGTCGGTGTAGTAATAGACAGCCTTGATGACGGTGTTGGGGTCCCAATTGGCCTCGGCCAGCAGCTCCTTGGCCTTCTCCGGGTTGTAGTTGTAGTCGTTCAGGTCGCCGCCCTTGAGGTTGGCGTCGGGTGCCAGGGCGTTGGCGGGGACAGCCGAGCCCTGGAAAAGAGTCTCACAGATGGTCTCCATGTCAATGGCGTAGCGGAGGGCCTGACGGACCCGGACATCAGCCAAGGGGGCGGGGGAGCCGTCCTTCTTGTCAAACTTGTTGAGGTAGAACAGGCGGGTATAGCGCACGTCGATAGGCGTAACGGTGATGCCGGGGGTACCCTCCAGGGCCTGCACGTCTGCAACCATCTTGGTGTAGCCGTAGTCCAGATTGCCGGACTTGGCGCGGGTGACCACATTGGGATCGGAGTCGCCGGCGCTGGGCAGAAGCTGGATCTTGTAGTCGGCCACGCCGTTATAGTATTTGTCGAAGGGTGCCAGGATGGTGTAGTTCTTCATATTGACCTCTTCCACCATGAAAGGTCCGCAGCCGATGGGGTGTTGGAAGAAGGGGGCCTGCTGGACCTGGAGGGGGTCAATTCCCTCGAACTCGCTCTTGGGCACGGGGGCGAACTGGGTGAAGGTCAGCAGAGCGTCGGGGGCGATCTTATCAAAGGTAATGATGATCTTCTGCCCGTCGATAGCGATACCGCTGAAGGTGTCATTGAAAGTGTCGCCGGTCTTGCTGCCGGCGATGGCGGAGAAGGTTGAAATAAATACGGCGTTGGCCACCGGAGTTTTGGCGACAAACTCAATGCTCCACTTGATGTCCTCAGGGGTGACCTTTTCTCCGTTGTGCCAGTAAGCGTCGTCCCGAAGAGTGAAGGTAAGTGTCTTGCCGTCCGCGCTGTACTCATAGGTAGCCAGCGCGTCTGGGTGGTTGGGGATGGGATTGAGGTTTTCGTCGGCCACAATCAGGTGCCCATAGACCGCCTTGTTATAGACGTAAGTACCTGGATTGAGCCAGGGCGTCTCGAAGAACTCCTCCGGGCCGCCGTTGGAGTAGACCAGCTTTTCGCCGGCGGCTCCGCTGTCAGGGGCCACAGGTTGGGTGGTCTGCTGCGTACCGGGATCTTCCGGCGGATTCGTGTTGCCTGTGGGCGTCCCGCCACAGGCGGCGAGGCCGAGGACCAGTGCGGAAGTGAGCAAGAGACCTGTTGCGCGTTTCCAGAGGTATTTCATTGATTCATTTCTCCTTCCTAAGCGTTGCATAGTAGACGGGCCACTGGGACAAATGCGCCGCTGGGTGACTGTTGCTCTGATGCTGGTTCTATTTTATTCCATATGAAAGTCATTTTCAACAACTAATAATACACGAAAATCAGTTTCTTTTCTTGTGCAATCACACAAAAATACTTATTTTCTCAAACAAGGAATTGTCAGAGTTAGAAAATGAGCATAAAATGCTTCTTGGAGATGCGGCGTGCCCCTGATATTGAACCCTGCTGCCGCGTTTACACAGAAAGGACTGAAACCATCCATGAATGGCGAATCGATTTTCGATGTCATTATCCAAGGCTACAGCTCACTGACCCGTTCCGAGATCAGGGTGGCCGACTATATCCTCAAGCACAAGCCCGAGCTGCCCTATATTATGAGCAAGACTCTGGCGGATGCTTGCCAGGTAAGCGAGGCAACTATCACCAGGTTCTGCCGCTCTGTGGGCTGCGCCAGCTTTAACGATTTTAAGGTACGGGCGGCTCAGGCCATCTCCTCCGACAGCACCTCCGGCCCGGCCAGCGGATACGACCTCTATGGTGACATCCAGTTGGAGGACTCCCTGGAGCAAAAATGCCAAAAGCTATACCGCGTCGGCACTCAGGCCCTGCAACAGACGCTGGACTTGCTGGATTACGGCGCGGTCCGCAAGGTGGTGGACTGCCTCTATGAGGCGGATAATGTGTACTGCTTCGGCCAGGGCAACACTTCCATCATAGCCATGGACGCCTGGGGGCGTTTTTCCTCCATCACCTCCAAATTTCATTGGATCAATGACTTCCACATGCAGGCGATCACCGCCGCTACCCTAGGCGCCAAGGACGTCATTCTCTATTTCTCTTTTTCCGGCGCCATGCGGGAGCTGTCCGAGCTGGGCGGCCTCGTCCAGAAGACGGAGGCCAAGCTGATTCTGGTCACCCGGTTTCCCAATTCCCCCGGCGCCAAATTTTCCGACCTGCTCCTGATCTGCGGTGCGGACGAAGCCCCAAACCAGCAGGGTTCCGTCGCCGTTAAACTCGGGCAGTTGTTTATCATAGATGTCCTGTTTCACGAATACTGCTCAAAAGACGCTAAAACCGCCCTGGAAAACAGAGAACGTACCCTGAACGCCACTGCTCCCATGTTGCTCTGATGCTAAAGTGCAATATGAGAAAGCGGGAGATCATACACTGTGGCCGCGCTCCGCTTGGCTGCCAGCCGGGTGAACCCGGCTCTGGAAAGCGGACGGGCCCTCTTCCGGCATTTGAAGGAGCCGCACATCAATGCCCCGGTCAGGCGGCGCCATGGAGCAGCCCTATGCCCCCCGGGGTGTCCAGGCCCAAACGAGGGCTCTTTTGATTCCCGGATTCCACGGCATCCAGGCCGTCGGCGCCCAGCCTGGAAATATGGCCGGTCTGTATGGTGCGGCATATCAGGCGCTACAGACTAGGTAAGGAGAAAATTCACATGATTTATGACAAACGCGCTGAGCTCGCCCGGTATTTCGGGCTGTCCCCAAATTTGGACGCGGCCATCCGTTTCCTTCAAACCACTGACCTCACCGCCCTGCCAATGGGGCGGACTGAGATCCCGGGCGGAGACATATACTACAACCACTTTACCTACACCACGGCTCTCATATCCCAGGCCTCTCTTTTTGAGGCCCATGAACGTTATCTGGACCTCCACATCGTCCTTTCCGGCTGCGAACAGGTAGCCCTGGCCCCAGTAGAATCCCTAGATGAGGCGGAAGTTCGTGCAGATGAGGATTCTACCATGTACCGGGGTACGCCGGAATATTCGGTTACGTTGGACCAGAACAGATTCCTGCTGGTCTTTCCCGGTGAGGGGCACCTGCCAAAGCTCTCCGATAGAGTTCCGATGAATATTGACAAGCTGGTCTTGAAAATTCCCTGCTGACATAAGGGAAAACTGTATGGATATTAAAAATATCAAGGTGTGATCCCGGCGTTCTATGCCTGTTACGATGACGAGGGCAACACCTCCCCCAAGCGCCCCCGTGCTCCGGCACGTTATTTTCTGGAAAAAAGGAGGGGCACAGGCTTCTACGTGGGCGGCTCTCCCGGCGAGTACGTCTGAAACGGGCTCTTTATCACGCCAAAATGAAAGAACGCCATCTTGCCTTAGCGTTTCATTTCTAATTAGGCTTAAAGTAAAAAGATAGACCGGCCTCCCTTTTCGGGCTATCCAGTCTATCTTTTTATGGGTTTGTTTTGTAACGCGCCCGTTTTTGTTTTATTGATTTCCTTTGTCCGAACGCAGGGTATGTACCGGAGCCATGGGAACTGCAACCCGGACGGAATCCTGCTCCACACTCAACTCGGTGACCGCGAAAGGCCGCTGGGTGGCCTCCACATCTGTTCCATACAAAACCAGGCAGAGCCTCCGTCCCGCCCGAACCGTATGATCCATGGGTACCATGGAGAACTGGTAATCGTAAATAACGCCTGGCTCAATGGTATCCTTACAGTAATGGCTGCGGCGGTTCTGGGCATTCATCCAGCCGCGGGAGATCACCTTGAAGGCAGAGGGCTTCTCTTCCAACCGGAAGCGCTTCCAGTCCCCCAACGGTGTGTTGTTTCCCCATGGAATCCCGCCGGCCTGTACTACCTCCTGTTCCGGTGTGAGCCGGCATTCCTCTCCCAGTTCCACCAGCATGGCACTGAGAATGGCGGTAGAGGCCCGGCAGGCGGCACGAAACGAAACCTGAACCGTGCCGCTGATCCGGGTATCCGTTTCAAGCGGGGCGGTGAGATAACGCAGGCAGTGGGGATGTCGTTCGCTCAACACCAGCTCGGCCAACCACTCGGCGGCGTTGTCCCGGGTTCTGTCATACACAGTGGCTGACAGGTCGTCCACCAGGCGGCCGCTCTCCTGGGCGGGCATGAGCACCGGCTCGGTATACCCTTTGACCGCCGGGAAGGAAGGCGACGCCAGCCAGAGATCCTGATCCAGATTGCTCTGCACCAGAACATTGGGGATACGCTCCGCCGCACCGTTCTCAATACCGTAGAGCCAGTGATCCAGCCAAAGGTGGAGCATCTCATTGAACCGGCTGCCCTGCAAATCATGGATGTAGATATGCCCGCCCTGATGAAGCATCATCTTACAGGGGATCCCTCTGGATTCCATGGCGGCAAAGAGATTGACGCAATGTGTCGGCTTGACATTCCAATCCGCCAGACCATGTACCAGAAACACCGATGCCTTGAACCGGTCGGCCGCCTTCAGGTAATTGCGCATGTCCCACCAGCGGCTGTAGTTGCCGCTGTCCCGGTCCTCATCTGCCGCAATTCCCTCCAGCCAGGCGGCATACGCCTCCCGAACGGACGCATAGTCCTCCGGGTCCTTGGCACGGCTGAAGCAGTATTTGGCCAAAATGTCCAGGTCGTCGCCCTGCCAGCCGATGGCGGGCAGGTTCAAACCGTTGCAGCGGTAGTAGTCATACCAGTTGGAAATGGCGGCTTCGGGAATGATGGTTTCCAATCCCTCCACACCGGTGGAGGCGACCGCGATACACATCGTCCCCAGGTAGCTCTTGCCGGACATGGCCACCTTGCCGGTGCACCAGTCCGCCCGGATCTCAATGTTGTCCGTCAGGTTGGTAAAGGCCCGGCAGCGGCCGTTGAGCCAGTCGATGACCGCCTTGAATGCCGCCGTCTCCTCCGGGGAACCGCAGCAGTTGAATCCCTGGGACCCCCGGGTACCCAGGCCGCCGCAGAACACGGAGGCGTAGCCACGGGAGTTGAAGTAGCTGTACCAGTCGCTGATGCAGTCCAACGGGATCTCCTCCGTTGGCGCGGTATCCGCATAGCCGACGGTGGCCCTGGGGTATCTGGGCTGGGGGAAGGATACTGTGGACGGGTCAAAGGTGATGTCCGACTCGGTGATGTGCTGCTGGGGATAGGGACTCACATCCCGGTCCACATCGTGGGGGACATACCAATCCTCATTACACTCCAGCATGTAGGGGTTGGCCACATAGATCGCGGGCACCCTCATCCCCTGAGTGGTTTCCAGTGGGCGGCGGATGTAGACTGCGATCAGATCCAGTCGGCCGTCCCCGTCTGTATCTACCGGCGTCTCCACATAGACCTTCTCAAACAGACACCTTTTATAATCAAAAACCGGCTGCGTCAGGCCGTCCTTCAGCACAATACCAGGTATATGTTGTTCCACAAGAACGTTCTCCTTTCCGAAGAGAGGCTTACTTATCCTGACTTTTCTTCAGGAAGCGCTTCCAAACCAACACCATGCCTGCGCCCAGAAGCAACATTACGATGAGGAAGGAAAAATAGTAGCGGTAGCCGGTGACGCCCGGATAGCCGTCGATCAGCACGCCCGCCAGCAGGGAACAGAAGATCTCCGGCAGATAACCTACGGTGGAGATAATGCCGGCCGCCGTTCCGGAATACCGCTCCGGGATCTTACCCTCGTCCATCATGGCCCAGGTCAGGGCATAGTTGACATTGTAGAAGAAATAGATTACCAGGAACAGGATCACAAACGGCAGAACCGAGGCCGTGGCCTGTGGCAGAAACAGGATGGCCACAGTGCCCACCGCCATGGCGATGAATGAGGTGAACAGCAGGGAGCTGGTACCCACCTTGTCGGCCAGGTAGCCGCCGCCCACGTTGGAAACAGGACACAGGAAACGCTTACAGGCCGCCAGAATCGCCCCGAAGGTGACGCTCATGCCCAGAATCGAGGTGCCGTAGGGGGTGAAGTAGTACAGGGACAGCGTAAAGACATAGTTGCAGAAGGTCACCAGGCCGATGATCCAGATGGCAGGCATTTTAAGCACCTTGCCCAGATCCCGGAAGGTAATACGCTCACTCTTCTCAATGGTGGACTCGTCCCGCATCTTCCAGAACACCAGCAGTCCGCTCAGCACTGTAAGAACAGAGTAGAAGATAATCACATAGCGCATGCCCATCTTGTCATCCATATTACTGGCGCTCAGACCGATCCGGAAGGCCACGACAGCCAGAGGCGCCATGACGGCGGCGGTCACGCCGCGGCCGCCCTCGAACCAGCCGAAGGACTTGCCCTTGTCTTCCGGGCTTGACAAGACGCGGACGGCTTTCACACAGGCGGGCCAGAACGCAAACAGGGAGGTGAAGCCCCAAAAGGCATACAGGCCCACCAGCATGGGGAAGGTCAGGGGGAGCAGGTGGAGGAAGCCGCCCAGTCCGGTTCCTACCAGCGACACCGTCAGCAGCAGGCGGATGCTGACCCGGTCTGCCAGGTAACCTCCGAACAAGTAGGAGATCATACCAAAGACGCCGAAGATGCTTCCGAAGACGCCCATCTGGGTGTTGGTCAGATGATAAACCTCCAAATAGGCGTCATAGTAGTCATACCGGAAGTAGGGCAGGCCGTAGATGATGGCACCGCCTGCGGCGATGAGCAGGATGGTAATGAAATTCCGCGCGGTCTTTTCGCCCATCCCAAGCTTCGAAAACAGTTTGGACATTTTTCATTCTCTCCTTATTGTTTTTTCAACTGGTATACCTCAGTATACTTCTCCCGAAGATAGTTGATGAAGTAGGTGGAGCGGAGGGGTTCCCCTGTGGCCCGTTTCACCAGCTCGCCCGGCGGATAGATCGCTCCGAAGCGGTGGATCCGCGTTGCCAGCCACTGATGGATCTCCCGGAAGCGCCCGGCAGCCAACAAATGGCGAAGGGGCCCCAGCTCCCGCTCCAGTGCGGCGGCAAATTGTGCGGCCATCAAATTGGAGGTAAGGTAACCGGGGAAATAGCCCATATAGCCCGCAGCCCATTGGATATCCTGAAGGACGCCCTCCCGGTCATTCCGGGGTGTGATTCCCAGATAATCGGTGTATTTCTGTCTCCACACCTGTGGCAGCTCCGCCACAGACAGCGTTCCGCGGATCAGATCCTTCTCCACCTCATAGCGTATGAGGATATGGAGAATATAGGTCAGCTCATCGGCATTGTTCCGGATCAACGTGGGACGGACCTGATTGACCGACTGAAAGAGCGTCTCCCGCTCGCCCACAGCCAGTGAGGGGCAGAGCTGCTGCATTCTTGGGAACAGATACTCCCAGAATCCGGCGCTCCGGCCAATGATGTTCTCATAAAGACGGGCCTCCGCCAGCTCGGTGGCAAAGGATGCCACTTCGCCCAGAAGCATCCCCAGCAGAGCCGGATCAATATCCTGTTCATAAAGGCCCATACCGCCTTCGTGCAGGGTGTTGAACAGACCGGAGCGGAAATCCTCCGCCTGATAGGATGTGATCACTCGGACATCGCCCGGTGAAGCTGCCAGGGTTGTTGGATGAGGTCCCTCGTCCAGACGGCCTGATGCAAAATCAAATCCGATTGTCTCCAATACATATTGCGAGAGGGCCCGCTGTTCCTCCAGCGGGAGGCGAAACCGCCCTTCCGCCGGTTCCCCACATGGCATTCCACGGGCCTGCAGTGTCTGAAACAGGTCGATCACAAAGTGTTTCAGCTCATCCGCCAGACGATCCATCTGCTGTACGGTAGTCCCTGGCTCATAGAAGCTCATGAGGGCGTCGTAAGGCTCCGCTTCGTACCCCCAATATCCGGCGAAAGCCCGGAAGGTATCCACAATCCGCTCCAGATAGGGAGCAAACCGCTGAAAGTCATTGGCTTCCCGTGCCTGTTCCCATACCTGCTCAGCCTTTGCAATGAGGGCAATGTATGCCTGATATTCCTCCTGCGGGATCTTATTGATATAAATGTAGTTGCTCTCTACCCTTCGAACCATTGCGGAAACTTGGGGTGGAGCGTCCTTCTGCCGGGAAAAATGATCGACCAGGCTCCGCAGCTCCGGCGAGCGAAACCGCTCATAGAGCTGCGCGCCTAGAAAGGACATCACCTCACTGCGATAGGTCAGCCCCTTCTCCGGCATGTAGGTCATCTTGTCCCAGTAAAGCGTGGAGTTAAGTGTATATTTCAGATATTCGATCTCACGGATCAGCCGCCGAAGCTGCTCCAGCTTTTGTGCATCGGAAGCGCAACGTCTCACGATCTCCCCTCCTCCTTGTTCGGTGCCGCCCGGTTGTATTTCCACAGACCGGCCATCAACAGCATGCAAGCCACCACATAAATACCGGAGGCAATATAATAGGCCGTGCGGTAGCCCTCCTGTTCCACAAACAGCACATTCCCGGTAAACCAACCGCTGAGAATACTGGCGAGCCCCGCCGCCAGATTGATCATAGAGGCAAAGGCCGGGCGGAGTTGGCGTGGTACCAGCTCCATGGACAAAGCACTGTCCACCGGCGAACTGAGGTTGATCAAGCCAGAACGCATAAACAGGGCGATGCCCACGACTGGAACCATAAATTGGCCAAACCGGTCGCCGTTGGCGATAAGAAGCATAAACGGAACGGAGAGCATCGCCACACCGCCCAGCGTCACAATCTGCCCAAACCGTCTGACCACCGCCGGGGTGAATAGCAGGAAGAGAACGATGGCCAGATAGGACAGGGAGACCAGCAGTGAAGATGTCGCCCGGTCAATGTGCAGATTTCGGTTGAGGAAAATCGAATAATAGGAAGTGAACAGTCCCATACCAAAAGAAATCAGCACCCAGTAGATCAGATAGATCACCGCATCCCGTTGGAGCAGAGCCTGCCGCATCTCCCGTAGCCGCTGCCGCCAGGGAACCTGCTCTGATATGGCGATGCAGTGGTCTTCCCGCTCTTCCCGGATAAGAAGCACGGGAATCAGTCCAACCAGCGCGAGCACTGCAACAAGCAGCAGCACATCCCGGTTCCCCTGTAGGTAGTGTTCCCGCAGCCCGGGCGCCATGGTGTCGACGTGTTCCGTCAGTGTTTTTGCCGCCTGATAGGTCACGCCCGCCCGCAGGGAAAACATCTTGACCGTCAGCACGCCGCCCAGATAAGTAGTAAGAAAATACCCCAGGTAACCCAGATAGTAGGCCCGCGTATACCAGTCAATATTGTTGCTCCGGTCGGTAAACACCGCCACATAAGGCGCCAGCATAATATAATGGAGCTGAATGCCTACCAGTGCAAGCAGAGTGGTCAGAAAGAATACAGACTCGGTCTGCATGAATACCGCGCTCAACAGGGCCGCCGCACAGGAGGCCGAACAGAACACCAAAAGCTTTTTATAGCCCGTCTTCGGAATCAGCAGCAGCATCAGAGCACTGATAAAGGTCGCATACCCATAAAACGCCCAAAAGGATGTCGCTACCGAACGCGCCATTTCCTGCATGTAATTGACATAGGTATCATAGATGATGCCGCTGACCAGATTGTTCAGCGCATAGCTGATGATAAACATGGTTATGTTCCAGATCTTTCTCCGCCCTGGGCTCGGCCGTTCCATATCGTCCCCCCTATTTATACCGGAACTGTGTAAAAAATGGGTGCAGCATATTGAGTGAAAACAGGTCGTCTGTCTGTTCTATCCCGGAAGACTCCGCTCCGCTCTCTCCGTGCACCGGGCGGGGAACAGGCGGCTCCTCGCCTTCCAGAATCTCCAACAGAGCCAGCAGGATCTTGGCCTCCCTTTTGGCTTTCTGTAGGTTGAATTTGTGGGCGCGTACTGTGGCAGTGCTGATTCCCATGATCTCACCGATCTCGTCCGTACTTTTCCCCTCATAGATGCAGGATAGCAGCGTCTTCTGCACCTCGGTCAGACCGTTGAGCGTCTTATCCAGCTCCAGCATGGGCCAGAATGTGCCGGAGTGGACTTCCTGCATATGCTCCCGTATCGCCCGCTCTGCCGTCACATCACGCCCGCGGCTGTGATAGATGACGCCTGTCTCAAAAGACGCGCCGCAGAAAATGCAGGTGTAAGTACCATCTCTATGGATGACGTATCCGCGGCGCAGTTCTTCCAGTGAGAGCTCCTTAAAGTCCCGCAGCTCGTTTCCACCTGCCCTCTTCAATTCAGTCATCATAGCCGCGCCTCCATTTACTAATCATTTTTATAAAACGTTTATTTTTGATTAAATGATAATGTCATATCGTTTATTTGTCAATATCCAACAACAGAGAATTCCATTTTCAGCAGTCCGCTGAATATTTTGCCCTTTTTTTGACGCACTTCCTTCTCTTTCGTCCCCAAACACTTGCAGTACAACGGAAAGCCCCTCTTCATATCCTTAGTCATAATAGACAATTTTTATCAGTCTATCTGAACGCTTTAGCCGGAGAGTTTGCGGACAGACTAAGCCCCCCGGAATCCCAATGGGATTCCGGGGGGCTCTTTTATTGCTCTTTGAATG